>ERZ832522.1674-NODE-1674-length-29095-cov-3.218595_pt1 | contig 29095 bp, 15 predicted proteins | sample MGYA00519951_ERZ832522 | MGnify/ENA primary metagenome ERZ832522 (study PRJEB31850, sample SAMEA3708728) | human gut metagenome | biome: human gut; feature: human-associated habitat; material: faeces | place: China | collected 2014 ... | reverse complement strand
GGTAAGTATGCAAACCATATTTGTCCCACCCGGACAAAGGGCAGAGTTAACCCTGACGGATGGTACAAAAGTCTGGCTGAATGCAAAAACAACTTTTACATTCCCCAATAAATTCACAGCTAATAACCGTCGTGTCATTTTAGATGGGGAAGGCTATTTTGATGTAACAAAAAATCCGGACAAACCTTTTATAGTAAATACTGAACACTATAATATTAAGGTATTAGGTACAGAATTCAATGTAACTGCTTACTCAGCTTCTTCGGTTTTCGAAACATCTTTGCTAAAAGGAGCTGTCGAAGTATTTTCTCCGACAAAAAACGTAAAAGTCAGTTTAAAACCGCATATGCGTACCTACGAAGAAAATGGCATACTAAAAAAAGATACGATAGAACACGAGAATTATTTTTTATGGAAGGAAGGATTAATCTGTTTCTATGATGAACCGGTAGATAAAATGATAGATAAACTCGAATTATACTACGATGTAAAGATTGATGTACAGAACGAGAATTTACTCAAAAATCGTTATTCAGGAAAATTCAGAACAAAAGATGGTGTTGAACATGTATTGAAAGTTCTTCAATTAAGCAACAAATTTACTTACATAAAAGACAATAACCTGAATCTGATTACCATTAAATAATTAATCACAAAAACAGTCTGCCTATGAAATAGAACACATGAAAAAACAAAACCGGAAAATGCACCAACACTTTCCGGTTCAAAGCAAGTCAATACCCGACTTCTTTCCTTAAATATCTAAGTATTAACTAACACAGTTTACAAAAGTATGAAAAATATTTTGTACGGGGATTCTTTTGTCCCATTTAAACCACATTTTAAACACATATTTCGCATTATGAAATTTGCTTTTGTGTATCTCTTTATCTTCATATCTGGGATATTTGCAACGAAAGCTGCTTCTCAGACTATGAAAATTTCTATTGTAGCGAAAAACATCTCAACACGAGATCTTATGCAGGAGATAGAGAAACAGACCGATTATCTGTTCGTATATAAAAAAGACGAAATAAACCTGCAACGTAAAGTAACCGTTAATGCAACCGATAAGACAGTTGCAGAAGTATTAAACCAGGCATTTGGACAGACCGATATCGTTTATGCTGAAGAAGGCTCAAACATTATGCTAATGAAGAAAAGGGAAGAGAACTACCCTTCTGCAGTTGCACAACAGAAAGGACGTACTATCAATGGTGTCGTTACCGATACCAAGGGAGAAACAATTATCGGAGCGAATGTCTCAGTCAAAGGTACAACCATCGGCACTATTACAGATATAGATGGTAAATTCTCTCTGGAAGTTCCTGATAAAGCTCAGTTACAAGTTTCCTATATAGGTTATTTAACTCAGGATATAACAGTAGGAAACAAAACATCACTGGATATCCAACTTGCAGAAGACACACAGAACCTGGAAGAAGTCGTTGTTGTCGGATACGGTGTACAAAAGAAAACAAGTATTTCCGGCTCTATCGCAACCATTGCACAGGAGGATATCAAGAAATCTTCCACATCCAATCTGAGCGAATCGTTGGTAGGACGTATGCCGGGTTTGATTGCCGTTAACGAATCGGGAAAACCCGGATCGGGTTCTAAATTGTTAATCCGCGGACAAGGAACCTGGAATAACAGTGACCCATTAGTGATCGTAGACGGTATCGAACGTGATTTCAGTAATCTCGACCCGAACGAAATCGAAAATATCTCCGTACTGAAAGATGCAGCCGCCGCAGCCGTTTATGGTGCAAGAGCTGCCAATGGAGTTATCCTGGTTACTACTAAACGCGGTAAAGACGGCAAACCTTCTGTCAAACTGGATACCTATTACGGTTTAAAAAGCGTAACACGTTATCCGGATCTGGCAAGTCCGTACGAATGGGCGACAACCCGTAATAAAGCTTATCTGATGGATGGTGTTGATCCTAACGATACCCGTATATTTTCGCAGGAACAACTGGATAAATTCAGAAATGGCGAACAGGGAACCGACTGGTATAAAGAAACATTCAATAAAACAGCTTCCCAGTATTATGCCAACCTCAATCTTTCCGGTGGTTCGGAACGGGTAAAATATTTCGTTTCATTAGGTCACCATAATGAAGACGGATTAATCGACAATTTTGATTATAAGAAATACAATTTCCGTTCCAATATTGATGCGAAGGTAACCGAAAGACTGAATATCTCGGCTGATGTGGATGCAAGTACAAGAACCTACGATACTCCAGGGTGGAACCCTGAAGATTTATACCATTATGTAGCCCGTCAAAATCCGACTCTCCCAGCTTATCACCCTAATGGCTTACCAGCTAATACCAATGGGGAACATTTGCCGGAAATGGTACACAATTCAGGAAATAATAAGCAAACGTACAATGATTTTCGGGTAACATTCAAAGCTGATTACAAAATACCCGGAATCGAAGGGCTGATAGCCAAAGGTATGTTCTCTTACGGAAAAAACTATATGTATAATAAGAAGTTCTTTATTCCGTACAAAATGTATGATATAAATGAAAACGGTGATATTACAAATACCAAAGTTGTAGGAGAAAAAACCAAGCTGGACGAAAAATTCGATCAGGGAGACGGTTATACTTATAACCTTTCTTTAAACTACAATCGTACATTTGGCAAACATGATGTCGGTTTACTTTTCCTATATGAAGAAGAATCTTCCAAAGGGAACGAGTTCTCGGCTTTTCGCACAAACTTCGTATCAAATTCAGTACCTCAACTCTCTGCCGGAGGCGATACCGATAAAACCAATGCGGGCAAAGCAAACGAATGGGCACGTAACGGTTTAGTCGGACGTATCAATTATGCTTATGATTCCAGATATATGTTTGAAGCATCATTCCGCTATGACGGTTCAATCACATTTCCGAAAGGACACAGATACGGATTCTTCCCCTCTGTTTCCGGAGCCTGGAGGATATCTAACGAGTCTTTCATCAAAGACAATTACTCATTTATCGATAACCTGAAATTAAGAGCATCCTACGGAACATTAGGTAATGACCAGGTTAAATTATGGCAGTACATGTCGTAATTTTTGTATTCTGACATAACTACCATAGGAGGAGGTAATGTCAACAGTATCGCCGTTTATAAAGATCTGTTCCCTAATCCTAACATTACCTGGGAAAAGTCATCTACATTCGATGTCGGATTGGAAGGTTTATTATGGCAGGGTCTACTGGGATTTGAAATTGACTTCTTTGCAAAAAGAACCAAAGATATCCTTGCCCCGCAGATCAGAACTATTCCGGAAACATTCGGAGCCACATTGCCTGACGTAAACTACGGAATATTGGATAACAAAGGATTGGAAATATCACTTACCCATTCTCATCAGATCGGTGATTTCACATACAGAATCGGAGGAAACTTCAGTTTTGTCCGTAATAAGGTTATCCAGTTCGATGAAAGCGAAACAACTCCTGATTACTATAAAGTAGTAGGCCGTCCTTTCACCCATACGTTAAGTACAAGCGGAACAAAAGTTTCATTAATGGATAACACGACAGAAAAGATAGGTCGCCCTTATGCCGGACTTGTCGGGATGAAAGCACTAGGCATATTCCAGTCACAGGAAGAGATCGACGCATGGCCTAAACAGTTCAACGGCGGTCAGAAACCGGGTGATGTGAAATATGCAGACGTGAACGGCGACGGGATGATCAATGAAAATGACCTGATCGTTGTAGATCGTTACGGATCGATCCCCGAAATTATTTATGGTTTTAATATTTCCTGCGGATGGAAAGGATTTGAATTCAGTGCCCTATTCCAGGGAGCTGCCCATAAATCGATTATGCTGGATGGATATGGAACAACCATGTTTTTAGATGGGTCCAGCAATTATTACAGCTATCTATCTGAAAATTCATGGTCTCCGGAAAACAGAGATGCTCAATATCCGAGAGCTTATGTCGGAGGAAACTCCAATAACAACAGAGCCTCCAATATATGGGTAAAGAATGGCAACTACCTGCGTCTGAAAAATATTGAACTATCTTACACATTCCCCAAATCATTACTCGAAAAAACAAAAGTAATTAACGGTTTGCGTTTATATATCAACGGAACGAATTTGCTGACATTCGACAAACTGGACATTATGGACCCTGAAATGACAGGTGGTTCGGCTCAGTATTATCCGCAAATGAAATCCGTAAACTTTGGTCTTAACTTCACCTATTAAAAAAAGAAATCATGAAAAAATATATTCTATTATTTAGTGCTGTTTGTATGTTTTCATGCAATGATCTGTTCGACAAAACAAATCTGGAATCAATGGGGTCGGACATTGTATGGCAGGACCCTCTCCTGGTTGAAACATATGTAAACAATCTCTATGCCAAATATCCCAGCTGGAGCCGCGAGGAAAACGACTTTAGTGATGAAGCCAGAAACGGCTACCGGACACATAATGCATGGAAAGTAGTGAAAGGAGAATGGGGATTGGAAAATAACCCGATGGCATATTGGGCTTATGGCTATATCCGTAAATGTAACGAAATCTTACAGAACATAGACGACGTAACAATGGATGCCAAGTTAAAAGACCGGATGAAAGGCGAAACAACCTTTTTCAGAGCTACTGCTTATTTTAAAATGGTAACCCGCTATGGCGGCGTACCTCTTATCCTGAAACCTCAGACATTTGAATCGGAAGACCTTTATCCGAAACGGGCCAGTATCGATGAAGTATTCGACTTCGTTACAAAAGAATACCAAAAAGCGGCAGAACTCCTTGCAGAGTTTAAAACACAGGATAGCAACAATTTCGGACGTGTTACCTGGGGAGCCTGTAAAGCAATGGAAGCACGTGCCTTCTTATTCTGGGCAAGCCCTCTGTATAATACTTCACAGGATATGTCTCGTTGGGAAAATGCCGGCAAGTTAAGTAAAGAGGTTATAGAAAGTAATCTCTATGAATTGAAACAGAACGTGCGTGATCTGTTCCTGGATTATCAGTCACCGGAAAATATTTTTGCAATCTACTATAAAATGCCCGAACGATATAATGGAGTAGATGCCATGTGTAAACCTCTTGGCATAGCTAACGGAGATGCCGCCCATTGGGGACCGCTACAGGAACTGGTTGATGCATTCCCGACTATCAACGGTCTGGATATAACAGATGACAGTGCTTATGATCCTGCCAATCCATATGCCAACAGAGACCCGCGACTGAATGCTTTCGTTGTTGTCAATGAAACACAATATTGCGGCCGTACACAGTACAGTTATTTCGATCTGGGTACTATCGACCCTTCTTTTCCAAAAGAAGAAGCAGACAGATACAAATCATGGGAAGCCAAGGGTGAATTCCAGGATGCAGCCGGTTCAGCCCATAACTCTCTGACCTCTTATCTGTGTCGTAAAGTGATTAAAGAAGACCTTCCCAAAGACGGTTATTCCTATGGCTGGGGAAGCGAAACCCCGTTTATCGAAATCCGTTTAGGAGAAGTGTATCTGAATTATGCGGAAGCATTAAATGAACAGGGAGATATCAACGGCGCTTGCGAACAATTGAAGATAATCCGCCAGAGAGCAGGTATATTGAATCCCGAAGTCCCGGCCAAAAACAGAGCCAATAAAGATGAACTTCGCAAATTCATCCAGAATGAACGCTATATCGAACTTTGTTTCGAGCAAAAAAGATACTGGGATTTACGCAGATGGAAAATTGCGACGACTCGCTTGGGTGGTCAGAAGTTCTCCGGTATGAAAATATATTTAAACCTGCTGAACAATTCGGATATCATAGCTTCGGATGCTTACAAAAAGGCATCTTTCAGTGAGCAGCTGGATATGTTAAGAAAAACATGGACCTACGAACGCTATACAGTTGACGAAGCACCTTATGTTTTCGACGAAAAGATGTATTTTATGCCTATACCGCGTAATGACATGGAAACAAATCCGAATCTGGAGCAAAACACGGGTTGGTAATCGATTTCACAGAATAATAAAATTAAACGACGATGAAACATTTTATATATGCTATATTTGTATGCCTGCTTATGCTGACAGGCTGTAACAATGAGGAACCAGGTTACGGGTATAAAGATCCGGTCGTATATTTTTCGAGAGCCGGCGTTCTGGAAACCAAGATATCCGGTAATGAAATTCCGGTATCAGTCTATTGCAGCGGCAATCCGGACCGAGGAGTAGTTTCTGTTTCCGCCGCAGTTGATAGATCATTATACGATTCTTTCGAAAAAAAGAATGAATATCAGTTAGTTCCTGAGAGCTTTTATACGTCTTCGTCCTGGGCGGTAGATATACCTAAAAAGAAGCAGGTGGGAATATTTAATATCCCAATTCAGGTATCTACCCTCGGTAAAGGAAAATTTGTATTACCTCTGAAACTGACCAATTCATCTCCTTTCGAACTTCTGAAAGATAAAGATGTACTCTATCTCACGTTCATAATTGAATAAAAAGATCTGAATTACCTGCCTTTTCTTCGTATAGGGCAGGTAATTTTTTATCCGGATATACGAAATAAGAATAAAAGAACTCCTTAAAAACAGAATATCATGAAGACAAAATTATTCTTTCTATTATGTATCTTTATTCTGTCTTCGGCAGGAGTAAATACGTCGGCACGTGACCTTTCACCGGAAAAGCATCCGGATAGTTCCTCAAAAACATTAAAAAGAAGCGAAAGTTTTCTGGGTTTTCATTTTGATTTTCATGCAGGTATGGATTGCAATGAGATAGGCAAAAGACTCACGGAAGAAATGATCGATTCTCTGCTTTTACTCACCAGACCTGATTATATCCAGGTTGACTGTAAAGGTCATGCAGGCTATTCCAGCTATCCGACGCAAGTAGGGAATCAGGCCCCTGGTTTTGAAAAAGACATTTTGGACATATTCAGGAAAGTAACCCGAAAACATAACGTTGCTTTGTATGTATATTACTCGGGGGTTTGGGACACACGCGCCATGCAGATACACCCGGAATGGGCCATTGTACATCAAGATGGCACATATAACCAGGACAAAGCGGCTTATTTTGGTCCTTATTCCGACAAATTACTAATTCCTCAACTAAAAGAGATAGCTGCCAAAGGTATCGACGGGGCATGGATTGACGGAGATTGTTGGAGTGCTATACCCGACTATTCCCTCTATATGCAACAGTTCTACACAAAAGAAACCGGTAAAAAGATAATGCCCAAAAACAGAGAAAAGGATTATCCGGAATTTCTGGAACTCAATCGGAAAGCATTCCGTTTATATATGAAAAAATACATGGATACCATTCATGAAGCCTATCCCGGATTCCAGATAACAAGCAACTGGTCTTATTCTTCTATGATGCCCGAGAAGATAGACACACCTGTCGACTTTCTTTCAGGTGATGTTGCTGGAAAAAATGGTGTCTATAGTGCAGCTTGGGAAGCCCGTTGCCTGACATTACAGGGAAAACCGTGGGATTTAATGTCATGGGGATTTAATTTTAATCAAATTCTTCCTTCCAATAAATCATTGGTCATGCTACAGCAGGAAGCTGCCGAAGTAATTGCCATGGGAGGAGGTTTTCAAACTTACTATCAACAGAACAGGGATGGTTCTTTAAAAACAATTTATTTCGACCAGATGAAAGAACTGGCTGCCTGGTGCCGTGCAAGACAAGCATATTGTCACCAAAGCAAAGCCATTCCGCAAATAGCCCTGTGGTATTCCACCCACGCATGGAAAAAGGCACAAAAGAGCTTGTATACCAGCGGAGAAAGCAAACGGATGGCGGAAACACTCAATATGTTACTCGACGGACGTCAGACTGTCGAAGTATTAATAGATCATTATCTAAAAGATCACATCACCGATTATTCACTGGTTGTCTTACCTGAATGGTCAGATGTCGGGTCAGAAATGAAAGAAATCGTTTTGAAATATGTGAAAAACGGAGGAAATCTTCTGATAACCAGAGTAGATGCTAGTCTGGCCTTTAGCAATGAAACAGATATAAAGCCTGAAGAATTCACACAAAACGGTCATGTATTCTTGTTTGCGGATGGTCAGAAAGCTGCATTAAATACCAGGTGGCAAAAAGTCATTCCCGGCAATCATACCAAAACTTTCGGCATAATGAAAACATGTGATGATCCTTACTACAATCAGGAAGAGGCTTATCCGATGGCTACTATCAGTCCTTATGGGAGAGGAAAAATAGCCACCATATACCGTGATTTGTCTGATCCTTATCAACAGAACCGTTCTGCAAATATGGCTCAAATATTTAATTCTCTTGTAACTACGCTCCATTCCAAACCATTGGCAACAATCAGCGGTAACGGTCGCATGCACCTTGTCTTAAATCAAAAAAAGAATGACTGGATAGTGAATATCATCAATATTGATGGAGAACATAACAATAGCCAGGTATCTATTTATGATTCTGTTCTTCCTACAGGCCCTGTTGAACTAACAATAAATACGGATAAAAATATAAAAGGAGCAACACTACAGCCAGAAGGAAAGAAACTTCCTATAAAAAAGGCAAACGGAGAATATGTTATATCTGTTCCTCCGGTTCGCATACATAGTATTGTACAACTATCCTTCTAAAGATAAAGAAATATTATTCCTATTATTCAATACCCGATTCATCTTCTACAATTCAAAAAAGAATTCTTTACTTTTAGCGGATTTTTATAGTTCAAGTGTTTATTATATACATATCGGATAATTTATTCATCAGATATTTTATCTCGTTTATTCAATAACAAAAAAAGAGTTAGAAATAATAACCTTAATACAAATATAACATGAACACTATTTCAAGAAGAAATTTTATCCGTAGAAGTAGCCTCACCGTTGCAGCGGGATTAACATTAGGATGTTTTCCATCCATTGCCAGTAGCTCTGCCATAAAACAATCAAAAATTACAGCAGGGACTATTCCGTTAGATAAGAAATTAGACCCTGCATGGATCAAATCACTATATAAACGGGGAAAGCCTACAATCTACTCGAAATCACGTAATGAATTACGTTATATAGGCATGCCTGTTGGAGGAATTACTGCGGGAGGAGTTTATCTAGGTGGCGATGGAAGATTGTGGCTATGGGATATATTCAATGAAAATCAGGAAGGAGTAGAACCAAAAGTCGTAAAATGGAAACATAAAGCCAATAACCGGGATATACATGTGAGAGACGGAGCCTGTTATCTGGAACCGGCAGAAAATATACGTCCATTAAAACAAGGGTTTGCTTTTCGTTTCAAATATGATGGTAAGACGATCTTCAGAAATCTGAATGCAGAAGATTGGGATGAAGTCTTATTTGAAGCAGGTTATCCTGTAGGTGTAGTACGTTATATAGACAAATCCATCCCCGTAGAAATCACTCTCCATGCTTACTCTCCTTTTATTCCGCTAGATGAAAATGATTCGGGGTTGCCTGCTACAATACTTTCTTTCACTTTAAAAAACAATGGCTCTACATCTGTAAAAACTAGTATTTCCGGTTGGCTGGAAAACAAGACAGGCATTTATTCCAGCCGGAAAATTAAAGGATATTTCGGTTCACTGATAAATCGTCATTCCAATAAAATTGTCAAACAAAAAGATTGGATTGCAGTAGATGAAAGTTTGGTCATTATGTATGATAATAAAGCAGACGAAATAAAAAAACAACCAGACTACGGAACAATGTGCATAGCAGCACTGGATCCATCTGCCCAGGCTTCTCCAGATATATATCCGGATAACCTTGTTAGATTATTCAGCCATACACCCGAAGAAACAAAAGAAAAACCTGTTCAGGAAGAATTAATAGGATCTGTCCGGACAGATTTTGACATCGCTCCCGGCTCTATCGTTTCATCTCATTTCATAATTAGCTGGTATTTTCCTAACTTAAAGATCGACGAGAGTATCAAAGATTCGGGAAGATATTATCAAAACCGCTTCACTTCGGCCTTTGATGTAGCACAATATATTCAAAAACATTTCAAACAACTGTCTACTCAAACTTTATTATGGGCTTCGACATGGCAAGATTCCACACTACCCCACTGGTTTTTGGAACGAACCTTTATAAATATAGATACCTTAGCTACCACCAATTGCCATCGCTTCAGTAGTGGTCGGTTCTGGGCCTGGGAAGGGGTCGGAGCTTGCGGTGGAACTTGTACCCATGTATGGCAATATGCACAAGCTATGGGACGTATTTTCCCTGCTTTAGAAAGAGATTGCCGAGAAAGAACAGAGCTAAACATTGCAATGAAAGAAGATGGAGGTATCATATTCCGAGCTGAAATGGAAACACGTCCTGCTATTGACGGACAGGCAGGTTCGATATTACGTTGCCTGCGCGAACATCAGATGAGCACCGATGATTCATTTTTGAAGAGGAACTGGGCTAAAATCAAAAAAGCAACCCAGTTCATTATTAACCAGGACCGGAATGGAGATGGAATGGAAGATACACCAATGGAAAATACATTAGATGCTGTATGGGATGGGGAAATAGCCTGGATAGTAGGATTATGTATTGCAGCAGTCAAAGCCGGACAAACAATGGCTGAAGAGATGAACGATACATCATTTGCTCAAATATGTGCAGATTATGTCAAAAAAGGGAGTGCAAATATGGATAAATATTTGTTCAACGGAGAATATTATATTCATCGCCCGGATAAAAAACTAGGACGGGCAAAACTCGGATCATATAATACTTGCCATATCGATCAGGTCATGGGACAATCCTGGGCACATCAGGTAGGACTTGGATATATCCAGGATCCAGGAAAAGTTCGTTCTGCATTACGCTCGTTGTGGAAGTATAATTATACCCCTGATGTAGGACCTTATATCCAGGTTCACAAAGGAGGACGAGCTTACGCTTTACCAGGAGAAGGCGGGTTAATCATGAATACAAATCCTAAAAACGAGGCAAAACCTTACGGAGACAATGAAACCTGGCAATTAGGATATTTCCATGAATGTATGACCGGATTTGAATATCAGGTAGCAGCCCATATGATAGCAGAAGGTATGACAGACGAGGGATTAGTGCTGATCCGCTCTATATACGACCGATATCATGCCGCAAAGCGCAATCCTTACAATGAAATTGAATGTAGCGACCATTATGCTCGCGCAATGGCCAGCTATGGTGCATTTATCACTGCCTGTGGATTTGAGTATCACGGACCAAAAGGATATATCCGATTTGCTCCTAAATGGAACCAAGATAATTTCAAAGCCCCATTCACAGCAGCTGAAGGTTGGGGTAGTTACGAACAAAAACAATCAGCAAATAAAATGGAATGCTCACTAATACCAAAATACGGACAAATACAGCTCAATATTTGTTCTGTAGAAATACCCAAGGGTAAAAAAGCAAAAAACATAAAACTTTCAGTCAATACTCAAAAAATATCAGCAAAAATAAAACAGGAAAAGTCTACTGTTATTATTATTTTGCAAAATCGTATCACAGTAAAAGACAATGGTATACTGAATATGATACTTGAATATTGAATATTTCCAGATTGAAAATAAAAAATGGACTAAAAATGAATAAACAATGAATTAAGTTCTGGAAGAATTAAGATTTCCCTATCACATTCTCACTTGATTAACAGCAAAATACACATACAATGCTTTTACAATATAATTTACACAATGCTTAATCAAATAGGATTTTAACCACAAATCTTAGCCATTTATAGTCAAAAAGGGCTATATTTGTCTTTATAAGGAGATACATTCTTCCGGAACTAATTACATCCATGTTTTTCAATCTATGGAAATAAAGGCGTTAAATAAATCGAGAGAGAATATTGCTTTTGAGGATATCTATCTCTCTTATTTCTCGAAGATGAAACATTTTGCTAAAGAATATGTCATCTCAGATGAAGATGCAGAAAATATTGTGCAAGATGTTTTCATGGAACTTTGGGAGAAAAAAGAAATGCTGACAATGCATCTAAATCTTATTGCCTATCTATTCACCACTATAAAGAATAGGTGCCTGAACTACTTACGCCACAAGACCGTGGTACAGGAAGCAGCAACTCAACTACAAGAAGAATATGCAATTACCCTCCAAATGAACTTAGATTCATTGGACGCTTTCGACCAAAATCTATTTACCGAACAGGATATTGAAAAAGTGATATCCAAAGCCTTAGATTCACTTTCTGAAAAATGCAGGAAAATATTCATCATGAGCAAAATAGAAGGGAAAAAACAAAAACAGATTGCAGCCGAACTAAATATTTCTATAAATACCGTTGAAACTCAAATGGGTATTGCCTACAAAAAATTAAGAGTAGAACTAAAAGAATACCTTCCTATATTCATATTCCTTCTGTATCTGTAAAAAATTAATCTTTTTCATTTTTCTTTTAGCGGATTCTTTTCTTTTAGGTGTTTACAATATAACAAGCCAATCATATGGACGAACAAATTAAAAAATATTTTCAGGGAGATCTCAACACGGCTGAAAGATTAAAGTTGTTGAGAAACGTCGAAGCTGACGATGAGTTAAAACAATTATTCATCGAATATAAGAATATGTATGCTCTACTTTCTCTTTCAGATCAGGTAGATAATAAAGAAGAAAATCAACGTGGATACATTTGTTTCAAAAGCATGGTCAGAGCAAAGAAAATCCACCGGTTATTCTTTCATATGGTTAGCTACGCCGCTGTCATTGTCCTGCTCATAGTCTCTACCTATTGGTTTACAATCAACCATTATTCAACAACTCCGGAGATAATCGCAGACAATACCTTATATGTTCCTGCTGGTCAACGTGTCAAACTCACATTACAGGATGGAACAGATGTATGGTTAAATGCACAAACAACATTTACTTATCCGGCTGTATTCTCTGAAAAAGAAAGACGGGTTTCCATTCAAGGAGAAGCTTTTTTTGATGTTGCAAAAAATCCGGAAAAACCTTTTATAGTATCTTCTCAAGGGATAGATATGAAAGTTCTAGGTACAAAATTCAATGTACATAGCTATCCAGGTGAAGAAAATATACAGACAAGCTTGATAGAAGGTTCATTACAAGTTTATTTTCCAAAATCAGAAAAAGGAGGGGTCATTCTTAAACCTAATGAGCAAGTCACAATAAAAGGTTGTTTGATGGAGGTTGGAATAATACCTAATCACAATCATTTCCTATGGAGAGATGGAGTATACAGTTTTGAGAATGAGTTATTGATCAATATCCTAAAAAAACTGGAATTATATTATGATGTAAAAATTGAAGTGAAAGATCCATCCATTTTTAAATGGGAATATACAGGGAAATTTCGTCAGCGTGACGGAATAGATAAAATACTCCGTATGATACAACGAATACATAAGTTTAAAATTCAAAAAGATGAAAAAAATAATAAGATCATCTTAAGCAGATTATAATGTACAACCTAATAAAATGAAAAGCCTATGATATAAACCTCTAAAAAAAATAACGGCAGATGCTGGAACCATCCGCCGTTAAGAAAATAAGCAAACACTGTCATAAAATTTTAGTATTCACTTAATAATTAGCAAAGATATGAAAATAAAAACTTTGTTACCACCATTTATTGCACAGGATAAACACTTTAAAGAATATTTTAGAATCATGAGAGTATCGCTATTTATGCTATTCGTCTGTATTTTTCAACTGATGGCAACAAATACAGAAGCACAGAATGCCATTATGAAACTGGAAACAAATGTGATATCCATCGGGCAACTCATCAATCAAATAGAGAAACAAACAGACTATCTGGTAGTATTTCGCAACCGGGAAGTTGATACGGAACGGACAATACGTGTTCAGGAAAAATCAGGAAAAGTGATCTCATACCTGAAAGACGCTTTCGAAGGCACAGATATCAGTTACGAATTTACCAACAAATACATTTTGTTATCTAAAAAGAATCATTCCGATGCCGTTAATGATAACCAACAGTTAAACAGGAAAATTACAGGTACGGTTAAAGACAATAACGGAGAGCCTGTGATCGGTGCTAATGTATCTGTCAAAGGTACTACGAACGGGACGATCACAGATGTAGATGGCAATTTCAGCCTGGAAAATATATCTGATAATGATATTATCGTTATTTCATACATCGGTTATACTTCACAAGAAATCAAAGCCGGAAAACAAACCAGTTTGAAAATCATTCTGAAGGAGGATACCCAGGCTATCGACGAGGTGGTTGTGGTCGGGTTCGGTACACAAAAGAAAGTGAACCTGACCGGATCAATCGGTACCGTTAAAACAGATGAGGTCCTTAAATCCCGTCCTGTTACCAACGTACAGGAATTGCTGGCCGGTTCGGTACCGGGTATGGTCGTATCGAAAGGAAGCGGTGCAGCCGGTTCCGGTGCAAGCATCAACATACGTGGTACTTCCACTATCGGTAACAGTTCCGGCGTTCTGGTTCTCATCGATGGTATGCCGGGTAATATCTATACATTGAATCCCAATGATATAGAAAGTGTATCCGTATTGAAAGATGCTGCTTCTGCTGCTATCTACGGTTCACGCGCTGCCAATGGTGTTGTTTTGGTGACTACCAAAACGGCCAAAGCAACAGAGCGTCCGACTGTGGAGTTCTCCAGTAATATCGGTATACAAAATCCACAGTTTAAGCTGGACTTTATCGGATCAGAAGATTTCATGCGTCTATACGACCAGGCAATGATCAACGATGGAAAGGATGCTATTTACGGAGAACAGGGCATCCAGGACCTGAGAGCCGGTAAGTATGTAGATAATAAATGGTACAAAGAAATTTATAAGAAAAATACCATTATCAATAATACGCATCTGGCGTTGTCAGGTAAAGAGAGATCGATTGCTTACCGTTTCTCCATATCCAACGACTATCAGGATGGAAACTTACCGAATAATAATTACAATCGTCTGATATTCAAACCGGATATGCGTTTTCAGATATTGAAGAACCTGGAAGCACATGCCAGCCTGCAATATACACAGACAAATATCAAAAATCCGAATGGAGGTACTACAGGATGGCAATCACAGGCTGCCCGAATCTCTCCGATCACTCCGATCAGGAATTCCGACGGTTCATACGCTGCCGGTGGGGCAATGGGAGGCAACCCGATTGCGGGAGTAAACGAATCTGGCTATTCCAAAGAAAGACATAAAGAAATGATGGCGATCTTCGATGTGACCTATTCTCCTCTGAAAGACTGGAATATTAAAGGAAATATAGCTACTTATTCCCATAATACGACTACCAAAAACCGTGTAAGTACATATTACTTATACGACGAAGAAGGCAATATCGCAAAAACGGAAAACCGGGTATCTTCTCTAAAAGAAACGAATACATACAATTTCCGTACACAGTTGCAGTTTACAACCGACTATTCTTTTAAAATTGCATCCGATCATAACTTTAAAGTGTTAGCCGGTTACTCGCAGGAATATTATAAATCCGACGGTTTCTGGGCTTCCCGAGATAACATGCCGTTCGATAATGTGGACGTATTGAACACCGGTAGCAGCAATAAACAAAATGGTAGTGCAGACGGTGACGGAAACGAATACGCCAATGACGTGGCGGTTCAATCCTGGTTCGGTCGATTGAATTATGATTATCAAGGAAAGTATTTGTTCGAAGCTAGTTTACGTGCGGACGGTTCTTCCCGTTTTGCCAAAAACCACCGATGGGGGGTATTCCCGTCTTTCTCGGCTGGTTGGAATTTGCACCGTGAATCATTTATGATTGAAACGAACAATTGGCTGTCCGAATTGAAAATAAGAGCATCATGGGGTGTCCTGGGAGATGCCGAAAAAGTAGGTTACTATCCGACAGCTCAGATATTATCTTATAATCCAAAGATTTATGCCTTCAATGATAAACTGGTAGGGGGTGCATACAATAACATCGCCGTCAACCAGAACATCACATGGGAAGAATCCAAATATACCAATATCGGTTTGGATTTCGGATTGTTTGACCAACGGATCAAATTGTCTGCCGACTATTTTATAAACATGAGAGATAACATCTTGTACAGACCACCCGTTCCAAGCGAATTCGGCTTAAATGCTCCTTACTCAAACTTGCTGAAAATGAAGAATCAGGGTATGGATATCATGGCAGGTTATCAGGATGGGAACGGTGATTTCCATTGGGGCATCGACGTCAACCTCAGTTATTCCAAAAACAAGGTGCTGGAAATGGGAGATTCTGAAAGATGGATTGAAAATAATACGGTAACCTATCTGAACGACCGTTATCAGCTACCGTTCGGTTACGAAGCGATCGGCCTGTTCCAGAGCGAAGAAGAGATTGCCAATTCTCCGAACCAGGGAAATGTTCTACCCGGTAATATCAAATATAAAGATCAAAACGGCGATAACATTATCGACGGGGAAGACCGCGTAGTGCTGAACCGGAAAATCCCTCTGAACTTCGGTATGAACCTGTCTTTCGGATACAAAGATTTCGATTTCTCCCTGAATATGTATGGAAAACTGAATACGAAAAAGTATCTGCAAGGATACGAAGGATGGGCTTTCTATCTGACAGACAATGCACGCCCTATGCACCTGGATGCATGGAGCGAAAGTAATCCGGATGCCTCTTATCCACGATTGACACTGACAAACACATCCAATGATTATGATTCACGATATAATAGTTTCTGGTTACGTACAGCCGATTACCTGAAAATTCAAAACGTACAGGTCGGTTATACTGTCCCCCAAAGTGTGTTGGAACGTGTTAATATTAAATATTTGAGAGTATATCTGTCCGGCCAGAATTTAGCTACGATCACAGGTTATGACGGTTTCGACCCGGAAGGTGGATGGTATCCGCTGGCAAGAACATTCTCATTTGGTTTTAATCTTCAATTTTAATAAGTTATGAAACAATATAGTATAGCATTGATATTGGCTTCTGCCCTTACATTCGGCAGTTGTTCGGACTTTTTGGACCGGGATCCTCTTTCCCAAGCCTCAGAAAATACATTCTGGCAAACAGAGGCTGATGCGTTGGCAGGTGTAAACGCATTATACCCATTGTTACCCAACTCCCGTGATTTCTGGAGAGATTGCCAAAGTGATAACTCATTAATGACCAATGCCTGGGGCGAAAGCGGGCTGGGATATATCTGTCAGGGATCACATAACGCAGCTACCGGTTACCTTTCCGAGGAATGGAAATACGACCATATCCGCAGAATCCTTTATTTCCTGGAACGGTTGGAAGGTATGAACATTGATGAGAGCAAAAAGAAACGTTTCGAAGGGGAAGCACGGTTTATCCTGGCATTACGCTATTACCGTATGACACGTCACTTCGGCGACATTCCGCTAATCAAAGAAAAGCCGATAGACCTGGATGAAGCAGCATTGCCACGTTCGCCTAAACAGGAGGTACTCGACTACGCATTGGAAAACATTAATAAAGCAATCGAATATCTGCCGGAAACCTATTCCGGTGATGATATCGGACGCATAACCAAGGGAGCAGCTCTGACATTGAAAGCCGATATGTACCTGGATATGGCTAGTTACGCAAAATTCCATCACAACCAGGACGGCACAGAGTTATGGAAAGAAGCCGCCCAATCTGCAAAGAAAGTGATCGACATGAACCTGTACAGTTTGGAAGATGACTTTGCAAGCATTTTTAAATCAGCAGCAAATAATAACAATAAGGAAGTTATTCTGGCTTACCAATATAAGGAAGATGAAATCACTCACATGTTACCGATTTTAGCATCTCCGGCCGGAACCGGAATTACCGGACAAGGATGGGCAAGTTTCTGTCCGACCCGCCAGTTGGTCGATTCTTACGAAATGACAGACGGTAAAACCATTTTTGAATCGGATTTATATGACATGAACAACCCGTGGGAAAACCGAGATGCCCGACTGAAGAAAACATTCTTCCTGCCTGGTTATGAATGCTTGCGTCCGAACGGTTCATACGAACCTTATATGCCGCATCCGGCTTACAATAAAAACGAGAGAATAAATCATGAAGGAGGCGGTATTACAGGATATATGTATCTGAAATACAATGATCAGGAACTGGTGAAACCCGATGCCTCCTGGACTAATTTCAGCCTGTACCGGTATGCAGAAGTCCTCTTGATCTATGCAGAAGCATTAAATGAATATGATCCGGGAAACCCACAGATAGCATGGGCTGCCAATCAGGTGCGCGGACGAGCAGGTTTGCCTGGTGTGGATCAACTGACAGGGAACCAGGTAGCAATGAGAGAAAAGATACGGGAAGAAAGACGACACGAATTCGTAGCGGAACATAAACGTTACTTTGATATTCTTCGTTGGAAAACAGCAGAAAAAGTTCTAAACGAACCAGGGTACGGCATCAATAAGGATGAAAAGGCTCCTATTGGAGACTATTCCGTAGAACAATTCCTGGGACAAAACCGTACTTTTGACGCAAGTAAACATTACCTGTGGCCGATTCCTCAGTCAGCAAGAGATAAGAATCCTAACTTAGGACAAAATCCGAATTGGTAATTATATTAACAAGAAAAAGCCGATCCGAATAAAGTCTGATCGGCTTTTTATACTAACTTTAAAATATGAACAAATTAATATTACTAACAATTTGTACACTCGTTTCCGGAGCCATTGCATCTCAGGAATGGAAGCCACAAGAATGGCCGGTACTGAAAAACTACGACCAGGAACACCTTTACCAGATTGCACTTCCATTAGGAGGCATCGGGACCGGAACGGTATCGCTGAGTGGTCGCGGAGAACTCCGGGATTGGGAGATCATGAATGTACCTGCCAAGAAATACAGTACGGTAACAACCGGAAACAATGCCCCGTTCTTCGCAATCTATGCGAAGCCACAAAATCAGGAAGCCACCACCACTCTACTGGCCGGTCCTTTATACCCTCAGGAATATCTCCATTATGAAGGTCGTCCGGTAAATCATCATGGCTTACCTCGCTTTGCACAGGCTTCATTTGATGCTGCTTATCCGTTCGGACAAGTACATTTATCAGACAAAGACCTACCGGTGAAAGTCACGATAAAAGGATTCAACCCGCTTATTCCGGGGGATGCAGAAGCAAGCGGATTACCTGTTGCCGTACTTTCCTATGAAGTGACCAATACAACCAGTCAACCGATGGAAATTGCTATTTGTGGCTCCATGCGCAATTTTATAGGGAAAGACGGAAGCAAATTCCGTACCGACTGGAAAGGAGACTATATCCCAACCGGTGTAAAAAACAATAAAAACAAATACGTTGAAAACAAAGGAATAAAAGGAATCTATCTCTATTCAGACGGAGTGGATAAAAATGATCCTGCCTGGGGAACAGTCGCTCTCACGACACAGGCAACCAGTGGAGTAAGCTACCGTACTTCATCGAAAGCCGACAACTGGAATAACGGTATCCTGAACTTCTGGGATGATTTCAGTGCCGACGGTATGCTAACCGAGCGAAACAAACAGGAAGATGAAGACCCGATGGCCTCACTCTCCGTAAAAAAAACAGTAAAACCGCAAAGCACGGAAACATTCACATTCTATATCACCTGGAATTTTCCAAACCGGAAAGCCTGGTCCTCCACAGTTGTCGGAAATTATTACAGCCGTCAATATACAGATGCCTGGAAAGCGGCAGAAACAATCATTCCGCAAATTCCCGGACTGGAGAAAAAAACCTTATCTTTCGTAAACGCCTTACTCAATACTTCTTATCCGGATGTTGTAAAAGAAGCAGCATTATTCAACCTGGCAACCTTACGGTCGCAAACCGTATTCCGTTTACCCAGCGGTCATATGATGGGTTGGGAAGGCGTAATGGATCGTTTCGGTTCCTGCGCCGGTTCCTGTACGCATGTCTGGAACTATGAAACAGCTACTCCTTATCTATTCGGAGAACTGGCAAAAACAATGCGTGACGTAGAGTTCAATTACGCAACTAAAGAGAACGGCCTGATGAACTTCAGAGCCTCTCTCCCACTAAATGAAGCAAATAAAGGAAACAGTGCCGCAGCCGATGGACAAATGGGCTGTATCATGAAGATATACCGCGAATGGCAACTTTCCGGAGACAATGATTTCCTGAAAAATAACTGGGGACAGATCAAAAAAGTACTCTCTTACGCTTGGACTGAAAAGGGGTGGGATGGCAACCAGGATGGCGTAATGGAGGGTTCGCAACACAACACTATGGACGTGAATTACTTTGGTCCCAACCCTCAAATGGGCTTCTGGTATATGGGAGCACTAAAAGCAGCGGAAAAAATGGCTATAGCGATGAAAGATAAAGGCTTCGCTCAAAAGTGCCGAACTCTGTTCGAACAAGGCAGTAACTGGATGGACAAAAATTTATTCAACGGCGAATATTATGAACACAAAATAACCGATCCGGAGACATTTGAATACCTCGATATGAATAATCCGAATGTCAAAATTCCATCTTTCCAGCTAGGCCCCGGCTGTCTGGTAGACCAGTTAGTCGGCCAATACATGTCACATTTATGCGGGCTGGGTTATCTCGGAAACAAAGATCATATTCAGACCACCATGAACAGCATCATGAAATACAACTACGTATCAGATTTCAGCCGTCATTTCAACAATATGCGTTCATATGTGATGGGCAATGAATCCGGGCTACTTATGGCATCCTGGCCCAAAGGCCGTCTGGAAGTACCGTTTCCTTATTTTGCTGAGGTAATGACAGGATTTGAATACTGTGCAGCCGTAGGTATGATTTACGAAGGAATGGAAAAAGAAGCACTCACCTGTATCCGGTCCATCCGCGACCGCCATGATGGGGCAAAACGTAATCCATTCAGCGAACCGGAATGCGGTCATCATTATGCTCGATCCATGGCAAGCTGGTCTGCTATCATTGCACTTAGCGACTTTCAGTATTCAGGCATTGATAAAAGTATGAAAATTACGGCACGCCCGGGAAATTATTTTTGGAGTAATGGCTATTCATGGGGAACTATCGACGTCAGCGACAAGGATATCACAATCGAAGTAATAAGCGGTTCTCTCCAATTGAAATCCCTTACCGTCGGTAGCGAAAAAAAAATACGGTTAAAGCATTTTGACCTGATAGAAGGCGACAAACAAGTCATAAAACGATAAAGCCATGGGTAAATCAAACATTATCTACTACTTACTCGCTTGTTTGTTCCTGAGTGGAGGGTGTATCCAAAAAGAAGCAACCAACCACCACTCCCAACACAAAACAAACTGGCAAACCGTCCTGCAAGACAAACTCCCTCTGCTGGGACACCGTAACTGGATTGTCATCACAGATATGGCTTATCCGTTACAAACCAGGGAAGGTATCACCACTTTATATGCAAACGAGCCTTATACGGAAGTTTTGGGCACAGTAAAAAAGATGGTGGATAACTCTTTGCATGTGTATGCCCATATCTATCAGGACGAAGAACTATCTTTTCTGGAAGAAGGTTTTTGCCCGGGGATAAATGATCTGAAAACAGAGATGGGAAATGTCCTTCCGGCAACTGAAATAACGAGCATCAGGCATAATGACCTGATAGCCCGGCTGGATAGCATCAGCAATCTGTTTGAAGTAGTCATCATCAAAACAAAACTGACAAAACCCTATACTTCCACCTTCTTCGAACTCGATTGTAAGTACTGGGACAGCAACAAACAAACGATACTCAACGAACGAATCGCAAATACCGGAACAAATCAACTATAAACAGATCGAGGGATGCCTTCGTTATGGCATCCCTCTGCTTTTTCAGCCAAAACACATAACATTAATATCATTATTAAAACATTATTCTTCTGATTAATAGTTATTTTTGCTTCAATACATATTCTAAACTAATCACCCATGAAAAAACTTTTTACCCTTATTCTATCTGTCTTGTCCCTGTCCATTGCTGCACAGACGAGACAATTATCTCCCGGCCATCCGGACCGCACCGCTAAGACAGACCTGAAGAAAGGTTTTGCAACGCCACCCAAAGGGTATGGTGAAGTACCTTTTTACTGGTGGATGGGAGATACACTAACCAAAGAACATCTTACCTATCATCTGGATCAGATGGCAGCTAAAAAAGTAACCAGCCTACAGGTAAATTATGCCCATTCGGACAAAGGAGGCGTCAGCTATGGACTGACTTTCCCTTCCAAACCGGCCCTGTTCACAGAAGAATGGTGGGACCTGTTCGGATGGTTCATGGAGGAAGCAAAGAAACGGAATATGACCGTCAGCCTCAGCGATTATACTTTAGGAGTGGGACAAGGTTCCTATGTAGACGACGCCCTCAATGAAAATCCCGGACTGACAGGAGCCGAACTTAAATTCGAAAGCGATACGATCCAGGATAAGTATGCAAAAACATGCCACAACCAGTTACTCTCCCTCTACGCCTACCAATTGGGAACAGATGGGAAAATCATCGAAAACTCAGGCATAGACCTGTCCGGAAATCTAAAAGGCAACAAAATAGAATGGCAATCACCCGCGGAAGGAAACTGGATCGTCACCCAGGTATACAGCGTAGCTAAAAAACCTTCGCTCGACCCGATGCACCCTCTTTCCGGAAAAAACTATGTCAAACACTTCTTCCAGCGGTTTGAAGACCGTTTCCCGGAACAATCCAAAGGAGGACTGAACTTCTTCTTCTCCGATGAGCTGAACTTCAATCTGCATGGTTATATATGGAATTCAATCTTCAGAGACGAATTCCGGAAACGCAAGGGATACGATATCGTTCCTTATCTTACTGCCCTGTTCACCCATATCGGTCCGATCACACCTAAAATACGGCTTGACTACAACGATGTCATGGTTTCACTGAGCGAAGAAAACTTCTTTATTCCGGTATACCAATGGCACGAAGACCGTAACCTGATCTATGGTTGCGACCATGGCGGACGGGGAAAAGATGTCAGCGAATTCGGCGATTATTTCCGTACCCAGCGATGGAACCAGGCACCGGGTTGCGACCAGCCAAACCTGGGAAAAGACATTATAAAGAACAAAGTAGCCTCCTCCATCGCCCACCTTTACAAACGTCCAAGGGTATGGCTGGAAGGTTTCCACAGCAGTAACTGGGATACCAATACAGCCAATCTGACCGATGCCACCTTTGCCAACTTCGTGATGGGGCAAAACCTGCTCAGCCTGCATGGTTTCTACTACAGTACGATGGGCGGCTGGTGGGAATGGGCGCCTCCATGTAATCATACCCACATGCCTTACTGGGAAGAAATGGGACCATTCCTGGAATGTACCGAACGTCTCAGCTACATTCTCTCCCAGGGATACCACCGGGCCGATGTCGCTATCCTGTATCCGGTTGAATCAGTTGTAGCCGGCTACGACCAGACAGCTGTGCAAAAAGCATTCAGCCTGGGAGAATATCTATATCGGGAAGGTGTCGATTTCGACTTTATGGATTATGAATCGCTTGCAAAAGCCAGTATAAAAAACAGTAAGATCCATATCTCCGGCGAAGAATTCAAAGTATTGATCATCCCGTCCATGAAAGCAATCCGTCATTCTTCATTGAAAAAAGCCTTGCAGTTCAAACAGAATGGCGGGATAGTCATCAACCTGGGAGAGTTGCCTGAAGCAACGGAAAAGAAAGGATTCAACGATCCCGAAGTACGTTCGTTACTAAACAAACTGTTCGGGCCCGACAGCAAGAACGCGTTTGTAGCCAAGGAGAACCAAGAAGTACTCGACATTCTCGACACAAACCTTACCCGCGACTTCCGCATCCTGTCGCAGCAACCGCAAAAAGATATGCCATACATCATGCACCGTAAACTCGGAAATAAGGACTTGTATGCCGTATACAATGTTCCTTCCGGTACCGAATGCTTTTTCCGCGCCACCGGAGGAATCGAATTATGGGATCCCTGGACAGGTAAAACAAAAGAAATTACCGCCTCAAAAACAACAGACAAAGGAACCATTATCCAAATGCCGATGGAAAAACAAGACCTCCATCTATTCGTCTTCGATCCGGCCAAAAAGGCTATAATTGCAGAAGTACCTCAAACGAGCGTCTCCAAAACCATATTACTCGACGGTGAATGGTCATTCGACCTCAAACCTTCTTTAAATAATAAATTCGGAGACTTCCACTGGCCTGCAACCGATGAACTGCTGGGTGCTTATATCTATAAAGCCAGATACAACCAGGCCTCTTCCGAAACAGCGGACTGGCAATCTCCTTCCTTCGACGATTCAGGATGGAAAAGCCAGACTTTCACCTACGGAACCAAGTTTATGATACTGGAAGCCACTCCTGAATTATCTGAGAAAGAACTTCTCACCCATCTTCCCTATCAAAGCAACAGGGTTCAAATCGATAATAAAGAATATACCTGGAAGCCTTATGAATTTTCATGGCGCTGGGGTGTTGAGAACGATTACGGTCATCAGGGATGGCATGGATTGAAAGCCACTGTTCACGATGAATTTATCCGTATGGGTAAACTCGAAAAAGAGTTCAGAGAAACAGTCCGCGTAGAAGATCCTAACGGAAACAAAAACTATTACCTCTATTCAAACGTTTTGGCTCCCGAAACGGGTAATTACCAACTGATATTCGGAGAACTAAAACCTGCCGATATCTACATCAATGGTAAAGCAGTCAGCCCCTCCACTTCTACCGTCACTCTTAACCGAGGAACCAATGAAATCGTTCTCCATTACGATACATTCGGGGTAACTTACTGTGTGGTGCGTAAAGCCGGAGATACCCCTCGTATACTGAAAGAAGTTACCGCAGAAAAACCTCTCGCTACGAATTTCCGGGGGGACTTATCCCTTTTGCCATTCGATATAAACAAAACCGAAGAGCCTACTTACGGCCAATACCGCTTCACCTCTGCTCCCGGACTGAAGAAACTCGAGTTTTCGGCCTTCGGTGAGACCAAAGTTTGGATAAACGGTACCTTATGCAATCTAAGCGTAAAAGAGAAACGTCCGGACGGCCTGATCCGATATGAAGCCGTAATGACCAATCCGTCCAAACGGATATCAACCGTAGCCATATCCATAAAAGAACCCTGGGGAAATGCCGGAGGCGCCGCTATCGACGGCCCGATTAAACAAACCTGCGGGGACGGTCTCATTTCCGCAGGAGACTGGACACAGATAGAGGGTCTTTCCACTTACTCCGGTGGTGTCTGGTACCGGAAAAACATTCATCTGGAAAAGAATAACGGAGATAAAGTATATCTGAACCTGGGACAAGTGGTCTCCACAGCCGAAGTCTGGATAAATAAGCAGAAAGCCGGATTGAAGCTCACTCCGCCCTGGCGTTTCGACATCACGGAATATATAAGGGAAGGAGATAACCAGATCGAGATATTGCTTTACAATACCGCAGCCAACTATTACCTGTCTGTCCCGACCATGTACCGGGGTAGTACGAAAGCCGGCCTGTTGGGTACTGCATCCATCGAAATAGTCCGTTAATCCGAGACCCGCACTGTATAATAAAGGGGCGAGACCATCACGGTTCCGCCCCTCCTCTTTTTAGTACGTAGAATAGAAATTACATAAGTATATATTATGCTTGTGTATTATTCGATTTAGTTGTATTCGTAGTTGTATTTGTGCTATTTGTATTGGCAGTCTGAGTTGTGGCTGTTGCACCGGCAACAGGAGCCTGTACTTTAGCTTCTTCCCAATGGAAAGGCTCAAAATGTGCATTCGGATCAACCCATGATGCTTTTTTAGAAGCATAGATAATGAATGGAGCAGCCACAACAACAATGGCACCGATAATCAATACAGCAAACCAGACGGTATTACTACCGACAGAAATCTGACTGGGTGGAATAAAGCTCAAGATGAAAGCTAATAACGAACCACAGAAACCAAGACCACCGATAAACCACATCAATCCGTTGCCATGTTTACCGATACGGAACGGACGGTTTGCCTTCTTCATCCGGTAACGCAATGCGATAGCACCGGAGAACATCAGCAGATACATAACCAGATAAAGGATCACTGTCAACTGTGACAAAATCTGATAGAAACTCTGTACGGAAGGCATTACCACGAACAGCAGGCTCAATAAAGTAACCGCACATCCCTGTACCAACAGAATGTTTTTCTGAACACCGATCTTATTTGTTTTCTGGAAGAAAGGAGGCAGATAACCTGCTTTACCCACGGTAAAGATACCTTTTGACGGACCGGCAACCCATGTCAATACACCTGCCAGCACACCGAATGCCAAAGCTACGGCAATGATCGGAGATAACCAGGAAGCATGGATAAATTTAAAGTAATTGTCGAAACCGACCAGCAGACTCTGTGTCAGGTTGATATCTTTCTGAGGAATAATAACACCCAGAGAGAAAGTACCTAATACGAAGATAAGAACAGTGATCAACGCACCGATAAATACGGCTTTCGGATAGTTCTTAGAGGGATTTTCCACATCCTTTACGTGGATACCTCCCATCTCCATACCTGCATAAAACAGGAAGATACTGGAGGCCAGCACCAGGTTGTCGAACTTAGAGAAATCAGGGAAGAAATCACCATGGAAGTCCATGTTTGAATGACCACCCATAGACAGATAAACGATTCCAAGGATAATCAACAGGGCAGCCGGAAGGATCGTACCAACAATACCGCCCACTTTAGCAACCTTACCAACCCAACTCAACCCCTTCAACGAAATAAAAGTAGCCAGCCAGTAAATGATCAGCACCACAGCCAGCGTGTACATTTTGTTTGAAGCCAGTGTCATATCATGCGCATCATTCATCCCGATAAAGGCGATGGAAACAGCACCGAAGGTCAACACGGTAGGATACCAGATCGTACTTTCAATCCATTGTACCCAGATAGCGAGAAAACCCCATTTTTTCCCGTAGGCTTCCCCTACCCATCGGAAAACCCCACCTTGTTTATCCTGGAACATAGCTGCCAACTCGGCTGCCACCAGCGACGTAGGGATCAAAAATACGATTGCCGCGAATAAGTAATAAAAGGCTGAACTTAATCCGTATACAGCCTCGGCAGGTAGTCCGCGGAGAGACACTACCGCCGTAACATTCATAATTGCAAGAGTAAAAACTCCAAGTTTTACTGCTTTTCCTACATTTGCCATGAATTTTACTGTTTAAATGTGAATTTTGTATTGTTTAGTTTCGCTTTAAATATGTCAGTAAAACAAATCGTTATTGTGTTAGTTTGTCAACAAGATGTCAAACTAGGTTAATTAACAGAATAGTGTTAAAAACAAAATCACGGTATCCTTTGTTAGATAACCTAAAATATTTCTATCTAAACGCCTAATAATTAAACGCAATGAAGTCTGCTTTCAATGACATTATTTACGAAAAAAGAGGAATATACGGAGTCTTGCATGTTATCATTTTGCTACTCTCCCTTTTCCTTATTGTAGTCATCTCAGTCGATACATTTAAGAATATCCCTTTCATGACACAGGGATCGTATTTGAAGATACAGTTCTGGATCTGCATGTTTTTCATTGCCGACTTTATTTTGGAGTTTTTCTTATCAAAACGTAAATTATATTATCTGCAAACCCACCTGATTTTCCTGATCGTATCTATTCCTTATCTAAATATTATCAATTATTATGGGATTGAATTTTCACCGGAGATTACCTATTTCCTACGTTTTATTCCATTAGCACGTAGTGGTTACGCCCTGGCAATAGTGGTAGGATGGTTATCTTCCAACAAGGCTTCAGGACTGTTCGTATCTTATCTGACAATGTTGCTGGCTACGGTTTATTTTTCCAGTCTGATATTCTTTGTCATCGAACATAAGGTTAATCCACAGGTAACCGGTTATGATGATGCACTCTGGTGGGCTTTCATGGATGTGACGACGGTAGGTTCGAATATTTATGCCGTTACACCTACGGGACGGATATTATCGGTACTGCTGGCTGCACTGGGGATGATGATGTTCCCGATCTTCACTGTTTACGTGACCAGTCTGGTGCAGAACGCCAATAAGAAAAGAGAAGAATATTACAGCAAAAGACAAACAACTCAAAGTACGACTTCCACACCTTCGGACACAAAAAATAAATAGGTAACACTATCCGAAGTACTTTGAATTGTCCTATATGCTAAATCGAATTACATGCCGAAGTAATCAGTGGTTGATAAATATCAGCCATTAAAAAGTGCCGTATAAATATACTAAAACAAAGGATACATTCTACTGAACATTAGTGTTTTATTTTACAAATAATATAACCCTGTTGTTTTTTAATTACATTTGCATCTACAACCCAAAAATCTAAGTTATGGCACAATCAGGAAGGTTACTCTCACTGGATGTAATGAGAGGTATTACAATTGTAGGAATGATCATGGTAAACAACCCCGGAACTTGGGATTATGTATATGCACCACTCCGCCACGCATCATGGAACGGCTTGACACCGACTGATCTGGTATTTCCGTTCTTTATGTTCATCATGGGAGTTTCCATGTTCTTTTCATTACGGAAATACAATTTCAAATTATCCAAAGAAAGCGTTACGAAAATATTGAAGCGCACTGTGTTGATCTTCCTGGTCGGATTCGGATTAAATTTATTCTCACATATATGTTACAACGGATTCACTCATTTTGAGAATCTTCGTATCCTCGGAGTAATGCAGCGCTTGGCACTGGCTTATGGTGCAGGTTCACTGATCGGACTGGCCATTAATCACAAATACATCTGGCAAACGGCAACCGGTATCCTGATCGTTTATTGGATGTTACTTGCTTTCACAGGAAGTACGACACTGTCGGAAGACAATATTATTGCGGTTGTAGACCGTCTCTTGTTTGGCAATACACATATGTACCATGATTACCTGGCAGACGGGACACGTATAGCTTTCGATCCGGAAGGACTGTTAAGTTGTGTGGGGAGCATCGGACATGTCCTGTTAGGGTTTTATGCCGGTAAAATAATTCTGGACAGTAAAAAGAATAATGAACAGATCATCCGGAACCTGTTTATATTCGGAGCGATCATCCTGTTCCTGGGATTTTTGTTAAGTTACGGTTGTCCGA
>ERZ832522.1671-NODE-1671-length-29120-cov-11.718562_pt1 | contig 29120 bp, 21 predicted proteins | sample MGYA00519951_ERZ832522 | MGnify/ENA primary metagenome ERZ832522 (study PRJEB31850, sample SAMEA3708728) | human gut metagenome | biome: human gut; feature: human-associated habitat; material: faeces | place: China | collected 2014 ... | reverse complement strand
TCTACCGCTTCATGTTACTGGACGAGTATATAACAGTTGATCCGACTGAATTGTTGGAGTCTCCCAAGATCGGATTAAAGTTGCCGGAGGTTCTGACCGTCAATGAGATAAATGATATACTCGATTCTATCGACCTTTCCTTGCCAGAAGGCCAGCGTAACCGTGCTATGCTGGAGGTATTGTATAGCTGCGGGCTACGTGTTTCCGAACTTACTTCCCTGCGTTATTCGGATGTATATTTTGATGAAGGGTTTATCAAAGTAGAAGGGAAGGGAAGCAAGCAGCGTCTTGTCCCGATTTCCGATACGGCTATTCGTGAGATAAAGAATTATTTATTGGATCGTAATTTGGTTGCTGTTAAAAAAGGATATGAAGATATTCTATTCCTGAGCCGTCGTGGAACGGGACTTTCACGTATCATGGTGTTTCATGTGATCAAACAGCAAGCGGAGATGGCAGGTATACAAAAGAATGTGAGCCCTCATACTTTCCGCCACTCTTTTGCGACTCATTTATTGGAAGGAGGAGCCAATCTTCGTGCTATACAGGATATGCTGGGACATGAAAAGATCACAACGACGGAGATATATACACATATCGACCGGGAATTCCTGCGTAAAGAAATATTGGAACATCATCCCCGGAGCCGTCACCGGGAATAATGCTTTCCAGTATTATTTTTCAAAATCTGAAATACGATTTATTCTACCGATCAGTTCATCGCCCAGTGCCCGTTTTGTGCTGATGTGTTCTTTGACTGCTGTAACGAATGGGTTTTGTTCGAATGCGCCACGTACAATTTCGAAGTCTTCTTCTTTCTCTTTCCGGGTGCCGTCTACGCCGAAACCGGTCATCGAGGTGAGGGAGAATTCTTTTTGTGCATCTTTATATAATAATTCGTCCAGGCTGATTACGGATGATTTCCACAACTCTACCAACCGGATGATCTCTGCAGCGGTGATCGTTTTTAGGTTGATGTTGTAATACGCTTCGATTTTTTCGTAAGCCCATGTCCATTCCATATCGTAATAATGGCTGTGCATCGAATGGAAAAAAGCTTCTATCGTGGACAATGAATGAGTCTGTCCCGTTTCAATCTCACCGATCAGGTTATCCAGTTCCTCTTTGGGAAGGATTAATCCTGACAAGTCGATCCATTCACCAGAACCTATCTCCGATGTAGGTTGTAGTTGTTGTCGGACCTCTTCGATAGAGCGGAATTCTGTGCCTTCCAGTCTTTTGATCAAGGAGTTGCCCAGAAACTTGTTGATTGCCATTCCGTATAAATTCAGGGCATTTCGTAGAGACGAACCTTTAATGCGGGTATTTTGGAAATAATATATTTCAGATGTTTCACCCACCAGTTGCTGCAGGTTTTTCAGGATACCGACCGCCTTTATCATTTTATGGATCGTGTAAGGACTCAATAGGTTGTAGTTGATCATGTCCAGGCGTTCCGGATCGGTTCGTTTATCACGTTTCGGCCATTTCTGGGCATCGCGGATCGTACCTACGCTTCTGAGATTGACACCGGGAACCAGATAAGTCTCATCGTCTTTCTCTATCAGGTAGGAGAAAGGCATGTCCGATGTGTCGCTATGATGGTGGTGGCGGCCCATGACCAGGGAGAATGCACCGATACGTGCCGGCCACAGGATGTACGAGTCGCTGGTCGTCTTCGATCCCCTTTCTACGATCCCTTGGTGGATAGGTCCCAGTTTATACATATGATTGCTTTGGTTCGAACCGCTTCCGGCGTTCAGGAACGAATACATCCCTGCTATCAATAGGCTGCTTTTGTGCATGGAGACAGTGAACGGACCGGCAAAGATGGCGCAAGCTTCCCCATTTTCGAAAGCACAGTTACTGAATAATAATGAGTCGTGAGCTGAGAAGTTATGACTCACATGGCAAGCTTGCCCGATGAAGCAGCGGATGATCTTGGCTGCGTCGGCAATAACCGCTCCTGACGAGAGGATGAAATCCTGGGCGATCACGCTGTCGCCGATATATACCGGGGCTTGTTTGTTACTGTTGACCGAACCGTTTTCCAGGCGGGTGCAGTTTTCTATCGTTGTATGATCTCCGATCCGAACATTGCGGATGGTTCCCGTATTGATAATCCTGACCTGTTTGCCGATCGTGCCATAATCGGATGTAATGCTTTCGGCATAATTGGCTATCAGTTCCTGTAAGTGCCGGATCAGTTCCGGTCGATGGCGGTAGAGGGCAATAACATAAGCCATTGAAGCGGAAAGGCTGTCGTAGATCGGGACTTCCCGGCCTCCGGTTTCGTTTAGAACCGATACGGCAACATTGTTACCAAAAGAAGTTGTTCCGTCTACGACCATTACATTTACGTTCTCGATAAAGCAATCGTCGTTGATACGGTAGTTGGCAATATAATTATGTATATTCTCGATCAGGATATTGTCGCCTAAAAAACAGTTATGCAAACTTGCATTCCTGATCCCACTATGCTTCCTGACTCCGCCGGGCAATATAAATTCCTTTTCGAAGAGGCCCAATATGACACTTCCCGAAAACCGTACGTTGGAAAGGTATTTCGTATCAAAAGTGAGCGGGACAAACACCTGATCCCAGCTTTCTGCACGGCAGTCTTGAGATTGCAGGATTGTAATCTCTTCCGGCCGCAGGTTTCTTATTTTATCCATTGGTCAACTGGTTTGTGATTCTATTCGTTTTATGACTTTACTCTTCTTCGTCGTATTGTTGGAAGAGGAAGTCATTGTAAGGAAAACGGGTGATATGTATTTGTTTAACTCGTTCGTATAACAATGCTTTTAAAGCATCTATATTGGTACGTTCCTTGGCGGAGATGAAGATACAATTGTCCTGTAATTTGTTCATCCAGGTACGTTTCAACTCGTCCAGGTCAATATTTTCGCGTGTCCGAGGGGTGAGGTCGTCTTCGTCTTTCGGTACAAATGTGAAAGCATCTACTTTGTTGAAGACCATGATCATCGGCTTCTCTGTTTTGTCGATCTCTGCCAAGGTCTTGTTTACCACTTCGATCTGTTCTTCGAAAGTCGGGTGGGAGATATCCACTACATGTATGAGTAAATCGGCCTCACGCACTTCGTCGAGGGTCGATTTGAACGACTCGACTAGTTCGGTTGGTAGTTTGCGGATAAAACCGACCGTGTCTGACAACAGGAACGGAAGGTTTTCGACAATCACCTTTCTGACGGTTGTGTCGAGTGTGGCGAACAATTTGTTTTCAGCAAATACATCGCTCTTGCTCAACTGATTCATCAATGTGGATTTACCTACGTTGGTATATCCGACCAATGCCACGCGGACCATCTTGCCGCGGTTCTTCCGTTGAACACTTTTCTGTTTGTCGATCTCTATCAAGTCACGCTTCAGCTTGGATATTTTATCCAGGATGATACGTTTGTCGGTTTCGAGCTGGGTTTCACCCGGTCCGCGCATGCCGACACCACCCCGTTGACGTTCGAGGTGAGTCCACAAACGTGTTAGACGGGGCAGCATGTATTTGTACTGAGCCAGTTCCACCTGTGTTTTAGCATTGGCGGTCTGTGCACGATGGGCAAATATATCGAGGATCAGGCTGGTACGATCGAGTATTTTTACCTGAAGTTCCTTTTCTATGTTACGAAGCTGTTTGGGAGACAGTTCGTCGTCGAAAATAACCAATCCGATTTCGTTTTCGATGACGTATTCTTTTATCTCCTGAAGTTTTCCGGTTCCGACAAAAGTAACGGGGTTCGGATAGTCCAGTTTCTGATAAAACTGTTTAACGGCTTCGGCTCCGGCCGTATCGGCAAGAAATGCCAATTCGTCCAGATATTCTTTTACCTTCTGTTCGTTTTGCTCGGGGGTAATCAAACCAACGAGCACCGCTTTTTCTGTGAGCGCTTCTGATATGATAAATTCTTTCATGCGACAAAGATAATCATTTCAATTATTTCTTTATATTTGCGAACAGAATAACGATCAAAATAGTTTAGCTATGAAAGAGAAACATTTACGTATGTTTCGGCGCATCTTTGCCGGAACTGCAATTCTTGCAATTTTAGTGCCTGTCCGGGCACAAGTGTCTAATCCGTCTACGTGGTCCGATTTTGTGAAGGGAAGCGGGAATATGCTGGTTGTCGATACGTTTCGTATGCAGACGTTTTCGGGGTCGGATATTGATAATTGGAATTATACGGTTGGGAGTGGAACTGCTGTGGTGAATAATAAGTTAAAGATCCCCTTGAAAGGATGTGTCTCTTTTGAGCCTTATTCATTAGAAAGCTTCCAGAGAGTATCTGCTTTTATTACGTTTACTGTTAAGGATATTGTTTCCGGTGAAAAACTATTAGTGGAACTTGATAATAAGGGTGGAAAAAGGGAAGGGACGGTCTATCCTAATGGAGAGCCACCGGCATTGTCCGTTCGGTTTGGAAATAACCCTTATCGCCTGGATTTCTCAACATCTGCGCCTGCTGCTAAAACAAAGGATGGTTATTTCCTTATTGATAGTATTTTTGCTAGGGATACGATTCCCCAATATTCTTATTTTTCCGGTCAAGGTGACTGGTATGACAAGACTTGTTGGTCGCATCTTCCGCCTTTACGCCATCGGAGTGCATTGATTTCCGGAATGGCAACAATTAATTCTGTTGTAAAATGCCAAACAGCATCCCTTGGTGATGGTGGTAGTCTAAGGATTGTAAAAAACGGCCATTTTATCGTAGATACTCTCTTTCTACATAGTACTGGCAATTTACCGACAAGCATTGATATTCCACTTACAACCTCTGATTTTTCACTGGCGGTACAAGGCGAACTGTCTGTGAAAGAGAATATAACCCTTCAGTATACTTTTCCTGAAAAAGGTAAATGGTATTTTCTCTCTTTTCCCTTTGATATTTACCAGAAAGGTATTGATAGCCGTTTTCAATTAAAGGATGAGCATTTTGTCGGTAGCGGCAACTACTTATATGTACAAACTTATAATGGTGACAAACGAGCCTCCACTCAAAATCCAACCGGAAATTGGGAAGTCTTCTCTCTTTCTGCTTCTTCGGGTAATCTTCTTATTTTTGAAAAAGGGAAAGGCTATCTGGTCGCATTGGATGTAGCCGCCTCTAATAACACATTGACTTTTTCTGTCGAGGCTAAAAAACTTCCTGTCGGTTTCGGGAAGATCGCTTCTATTCCTGCTAATATAGTCTCATCCACAGATGTAAACAACGATAATAGCGGTTGGTATCTTTGTGGTAACCCGTTACTTGCTCCGTTGAAACTCTCTCAAATAGAATCTACCTCTTCTCTCGATGGAAACATTTATGTATATGATGGAAAGAATTATAAACCTTATGCAATAGGGAGCGATTATGCACTTCCTCCTCTTGCGGCTTTCTTCGTTAAAGCGACCTCCGCTACAGAACTGATTATTACGAGTGAATCGTCTGCGACAAATGCGGTATTGCTGAAATCCTGTTTTCCTTTGTATTCCGACTTATCGGAGCCGATAGATGTTAAAACTCAACAGGTTCAGGTAAATAAGAAGACCGGAGGAGGTATATTGAAGGGTAATACACTTTATCTGAACGATCTACCATCTGCAGGAAAGCTGAAAGTGATCGATGTTGCCGGACGTCTCGTTTATTCTTGTCCGGTGCCGTATGGTTCCTCTGTTCAATCATTACCTTTACGGCCCGGTTTATATATTCTGCTTATTGATGCGGGTGGTTATCGCACCCAACACAAGTGTGTTCTGACCCAATGAAAGCAAAAACTATCTTGTATCTTTGCCTGTTGAAAATAACAAAGAAGAAATATCCTTATGAAGAAGATTAATATTACAACCGGTGTCTTGCTGGTCTACCTGATTGTGATGAGTGTATGGGGGTGGCCCGGAAAGCAGCCTGATCCGGATTGGGTACAGTATTTCTCTGTGATGGGAGTATCTGTATTCGTTATCCTCCTATTGCGTTTTCTGCAGATCAAGCGGATGAAGATGCGTGACAAATGGTGGGAAGAAAATGGGAAAAAGTGATTTCAAATTCTTCCGAATGTAATTTGGATTTCTTCCGAGAGAAATTATTTTTTCTCCCGGAAGGAACATTTGTCCATAAAAAACTTATCGAAATTTAATAGGCGCTCCTATAGTTAGACAGAGTTTGTCTGAACGACGCGATGGGAGTGAAGGTTGAAATGTAGAATACATAAGGCCCATGTAAATAGTTTGGCTTTTGTGTTGATTTTGTCTCTGTGTATTTGTTAGACTTTTCAACAAAGTTATCAACAGGTTAATTTGCTGGAATTATATATATTAGCAATTTTATGAGTAGAATATGAACAGAAGGATATAACTTGTGGTGAATAACTTTTGTAAGTTATAAAAAGAAAAACAGCCTCAGAATAAATCTGAAGCTGTTTTCTTGGTGATCCGCCTGGGGTTCGAACCCAGGACCCCATCCTTAAAAGGGATGTGCTCTACCTGCTGAGCTAGCGAATCATCCTGTGCGTTACTTCTGTAATGCGGGTGCAAAGATATGTGATTAATTTTTATCATGCAAATATTGAGTGCATTTTTATTTGTTTTTCATTTAGAAAAATATATATCAAAACAGATTATAATTGAAAATCAATATTTTTTCAAAAAATCGGCTTTTCACAGAAAAGGGGTGTTTTCATCAATTACGCAACCGGGGTTATTTCATATAAACCAAAATATCGGCCAGATAAGGATAGTGAACACATTTGCAGTGTTTGCGGTGAACCGATACCACAACAGGCAATCATACATCCCTACGATTGACCTTAACGATCAAATACAAAGGGAGGCAGAAAGGATAAAAATACACGCTATTTTCATCCGATATATATGAACTATGAAGATATTTCCGTAAGTTTGTCCACGAAGAAAAATGATCATATAAATACACATAATTTGAAACATGGCAGACGACAAGAAAATTATTTTCTCGATGGTAGGCGTGAGTAAAATCTTTCCGCCTCAAAAACAAGTATTGAAAAATATTTACCTGTCCTTTTTCTATGGAGCGAAGATCGGAATCATCGGTTTGAACGGTTCCGGTAAATCTACATTGCTGAAAATTATTGCCGGTATCGAAAAAGAATACCAGGGAGAAGTGGTTTTCTCACCCGGATATTCCGTTGGATATCTGGAGCAGGACCCGAAACTGGAACCGGGCAAGACGGTAAAAGAAATCGTACAGGAAGGTGTACAGGATATCGTAGACACCCTCAAAGAATATGAAGAAGTAAACGAAAAATTCGGCGATCCTGAAGTGCTCGAAGATCCGGACAAGATGGACGCCCTCATCAACCGACAGGCCGAATTGCAAGACAAGATAGATGCAACCGACGCATGGAACCTCGACAGCCGCTTGGAAAGGGCGATGGACGCCTTGCGCTGCCCGCCTGAAGATCAGGTAGTCGATACGCTGTCGGGAGGCGAACGCCGCCGTGTAGCTCTCTGCCGTTTATTGCTGCAACAGCCGGACGTCCTGTTACTGGACGAACCGACCAACCACTTGGATGCCGAATCGATCGATTGGCTGGAGCAACATTTACAGCAATATGCGGGTACGGTTATCTGTATTACGCACGACCGTTACTTCCTCGACCATGTAGCCGGATGGATTCTGGAACTGGACCGCGGAGAAGGTATCCCCTGGAAAGGAAACTACTCTTCTTGGCTGGATCAAAAGACCAAACGTATGGCACAGGAAGAAAAGCAGGCAAGCAAACGTCGTAAGACACTGGAACGCGAACTGGAATGGATCAATATGGCTCCGAAAGCCCGCCAGGCAAAAGGCAAGGCCCGTCTGAATTCGTACGAAGCTCTTTTGAACGAAGACCAGAAAGAACGGGAGGCCAAACTGGAAATCTTTATCCCGAATGGTCCACGCTTGGGTAACAAGGTGATCGAGGCTCAGCATGTAGCAAAGGCGTTCGGCGACAAACTGCTGTTTGACGACCTGAACTTCATGTTACCACCGAACGGAATCGTCGGTGTGATCGGTCCGAACGGTGCGGGTAAGACCACGCTGTTCAAAATGATCATGGGAATGGAAAGCATCGACAAAGGCTCTTTCGAAGTGGGTGAAACAGTAAAGGTCGGTTATGCAGACCAGACACATAAAGACATCGATCCGAAAAAGACCGTTTATCAGGTCGTTTCCGGTGGACAGGAGTTCATCCGCGTAGGTGGTAAGGAAGTCAACTCCCGCGCCTACCTCTCCAAATTCAATTTTGCGGGAGCCGACCAGGAAAAACTCTGCGGCGTGCTCTCCGGTGGTGAACGAAACCGCTTGCATCTGGCCCTCACACTGAAAGCCGAGGCGAATGTGCTGCTGCTTGACGAACCAACCAACGATATCGATGTGAACACACTTCGAGCACTCGAAGAAGGTTTGGAGAACTTCGCCGGTTGTGCGGTGGTTGTTTCTCACGACCGTTGGTTCCTCGACCGTATTTGTACACATATCCTTTCGTTCGAAGGAGATTCGAATGTCGTGTTCTACGAAGGTTCCTACTCTGAATATGAAGAGTACAAGCGCAAACAGTTGGGTGATGTAGAACCGAAACGTGTCCGTTATCGTAAACTTATTGTTGATTAATTATAATAAATAATTTTGTAAGACCATGAAAAAAAGAATGTTATCGATGGCAGTAATGGCTGCCGCCTTTTTGTGTTTCGGAAGTGATGCAAGTGCACAGAAAACAACTAAGTTGTTCAACGGGAAAGACCTTGCCGGCTGGAACTTCGTTGTCGACAAGAATTCTGTCCCTGCCGAACAGGTATATTCCGTAAAAGACGGCGTCATCAACATCGCAGGACAACCCTTCGGATATATGTACACGAAAGAAAAATACGGCAATTATAAATTGCATGTCGAGTGGCGCTGGCCAAACGGCGAAGAGAAAGCGAACAGTGGTATTTTCCTCCTGATCGCCGATCCGGCCAACCCATTCCCTAACGGAATCGAATGCCAGTTGTGTGCCGGCAAGGCCGGAGACTTCGTCCTGCTAAACGGATCGGACCTGGCCGAGTTCCAGAACAAACCGGGCACGCCGAGACCAGCATTCCCAGTGGTAGAACGCAAAGTGGCCAACAGCGAGAAACCTGCCGGTGAATGGAACGAAGCTAATATCTTCGTAAAAGACGGTGTCATCACGGTTTACATCAACGGCGTTTACCAGAACACCGGAACAAACAAGGTGAAGGAAGGTTACATCGGACTGCAAAGCGAAGGCAAAGAAGTACAATTCCGCAACGTGACGGTCACTCCATGGTAAACGGACGCGGATTTATTCCCTCCGCATGAAATTTCTGTTCCATAGGCATGAAACTTTTGTCCCATGCCTATGGAATTTTTATTTCATGCCTATGAAACTGTACCATCATTCCGTAAAACATATCGTTTCTTTGCTATCTTTGCAACATTCTCACAGATATTCCGGTTCTTTTTAAAATTATATCACTATGGATAATCGTTTCTTGGGCCTTATAGAGAGAAGCATGAAGGAACATTGGGACCTCCCCGCCTTCTCTGATTACAACGGACATACCTTTCACTTCAAAGACGTCGCACGGCGGATAGAGAAGTTCCACATCCTGCTGGAACACGCCGGTATCAAGAAAGGCGACAAAGTGGCCATCGTCGGGCGTAACTCTTCTAGCTGGGCGATCTGCTTTTTCGGAATATTAGCATACGGAGCTGTTGCTGTGCCGATCCTGCATGAATTCAAACCCGACAATATCCATCACATCGTCAACCATTCGGGAGCGAAAGCCGTACTGGCAGGCTCCAGCAACTGGGAGAACATGAACGAAAAGATGATGCCGGATGTCAAGCTGTTCATGATGCTGGACAACTTCTCCATCATCGACTGCAAGAATAAGGAGGTACGCACCGTACGCGACCGCATCAACGAATATTTCGGCAAGAAATACCCCCGTTCCTTCACCGCCAACGACGTGAAATATCATATCGAGGCCCCGGAGGAACTGGCTGTCCTGAACTATACATCAGGCACGACCAGCTTCTCGAAAGGGGTCATGATCCCCTACCGCAGCTTGTGGAGCAACACGCAGTTTGCCTACGACCGCCTGCCGTTCATCCATCCGGGGGACAACATCGTCTGTATGTTACCTATGGCGCATATGTACGGGTTGGCGTTTGAAGTGCTGAACTCCGTCAACAAAGGCTGCCACGTTCATTTCCTGACACGCACACCAAGTCCGAAAATCATTGCGGAAGCATTTGCGACTGTTCGCCCGGCTTTGATCCTTGCCGTGCCACTCATCATCGAGAAGATCATCAAGAACAAGGTCTTCCCCGAACTGGAAAAGCCGTTGATCAAATTGCTGCTGAAAGTGCCGTACATCGACCAAAAGGTACGCGAAAAGATCGCCCAAAAGCTAGAAGCCTCTTTCGGTGGAAACTTCGGCGAAATCGTGATCGGCGGTGCAGCCATTAATAAAGAGGTAGAGACGTTCCTCAAATCCATCAACTTCCGTTATACGGTAGGTTACGGGATGACAGAATGCGGACCGCTGGTATCCTACGAACAGTGGGACACGTTTAAACAAGGTTCGGTAGGCCGTGTCGTCGACCGCATGGAAATCCGGATCGACTCGAACGATCCGGAAAACGAAGTAGGCGAAATCCTGGTTCGCGGTATGAACGTGATGTTAGGCTACTACAAGAATCCGGAGGCGACGAAAGCGGTAATGCTACCCGACGGTTGGTTACGGACAGGTGATTTGGGGACACTCGACAAAGACGGTTTCCTTTATATCCGCGGACGAAGCAAAAGCATGATCCTAAGCTCCAACGGACAGAACATCTATCCTGAAGAGATAGAAGACCGTCTGAACAATATGTTGTACGTGGCGGAGTCGTTGATCATTTCGCAGGGAGGAAAACTGGTTGCACTGATCTATCCAGACTGGGAACAGGTGGACAAGGCTGGCATCCAACACTCTGAAATCGAAGGGCTGATGCAACAGAACATCGACCAGCTGAATACCGAAATGCCCGCCTACAGCAAAGTGTCCTGCTTCAAGCTTTATCAGGAAGAATTCGAAAAGACACCGAAACGGAGCATTAAGCGGTATTTATATCAGCCCGCAGAGGAAAATTAAACAAATAAAATCGTACCTTTGTTTTCTGTTAATTTACAAACAGCTCATATGAACAAAGGGAAAATTACTGTTGCCGGCATCGGACCGGGAAGTCGCGAAGACATAACGCCCGCAGCGTTATCTGCCATCAGGCAGTCGGATGTGATCATCGGATACAATTATTACTTCCAGTTTATACAGGATATAATCCGTCCGGATGCCCAATGTATCGATACCGGGATGAAGCGTGAGAAAGCACGTGCCGAAGAGGCCTACAAATACGCTTCGGAAGGTAAAACAGTGACAGTGATCAGTTCTGGTGATGCCGGAATCTACGGGATGGCCCCGTTGATATATGAAATGCGAGCGATGAAAGAGGCGCCGCAAGTGGAGATCGAGGTAGTGCCCGGTATCAGTGCGTTCCAAAAAGCAGCTTCGCTTCTGGGAGCACCTATCGGGCATGATCTCTGTATCATCTCCCTCTCCGACCTGATGACTCCCTGGCTACGGATCGAAAAACGCATACGGGCCGCCGCTATCGGCGACTTCGTGACAGCCATCTACAATCCGAAAAGCGAAGGACGCTACTGGCAGTTGCATCGTCTCAAGGAGCTGTTCCTCGAAGAACGTGCCCCCGAAACACCGGTCGGCTATGTCCGTCAGGCCGGACGCGAAGAGCAGGTCGTCAACCTGACCACGCTGGCAGAGTTCGACCCTGAACAGGTCGACATGTTCACTGTCATCCTGATCGGGAACTCGCAGTCATATGAGGCCGACGGTAAATTCATCACACCACGCGGCTATTATGGAGAGATCAAGATGAAAACAGATGTCGGGATCGGCCAGGACATCATGATCCGCAGCTTCCGCACCATCGAGAAAGAACTCAAGAACAAAGAAATACCGCTCGACAAGAAATGGGCTTTGCTCCATGCCATCCACACGACAGCCGATTTCGATATGGAAAATATCCTACGGATCGACGATCACGCGGTGGCTTCCCTTTACGGGAAATTCAGCCGGGGGGAGGTGCGCACCATCATCACAGACGTCACAATGGCTGCTTCCGGCATCCGCAAAGGAGCTTTGCAGCGTATGAGAATCGAAGTGAGATGCTATTTGCAGGACGAGCGCACCGTACAACTTGCAACAGAAAAAGGGATCACCCGCACACAGGCCGGCATCCGGCTTGCCGTACAGGAACATCCCGGCGCTCTATATGTATTCGGCAATGCGCCGACCGCATTAATGGAACTTTGTGACCTGACAAGGAAAGGGAAAGCCACTCCCGCCGGCATCATTGCCGCTCCTGTCGGTTTTGTACACGTACAGGAATCCAAACACATGGTAAAGCCGTTTGTCTCTATTCCTAAACTCATCATCGAAGGACGGAAAGGCGGTAGCAACCTCGCCGCGACTTTGGTAAATGCGATTTTATGCTACAATGATGCAGAACAATTAAAACCAGGTAGAGACGTATGAGAACTCAAGAAATTATAGAGGCTTACGGCAAAACACACATCTATATGGTCGGGATGGACGACAATCCACAACCTAAGCATGTAGAAGTCATTATCAAAAGTGTCAAACACGACAATATCTTCTCCGGAGGGAAGCGGCATTACGAGATTGTAAAGCCGTTCCTGCCCGCCGATGCGGTATGGATCGAAATCAAGGCTCCGATAAATGCCGTCCTTGCAGAGTACAGCCGGTTGATCCAAGAAGGCAAAGTGATCGTCTCCTTCGTTTCGGGAGATCCGTTCTTTTTCGGTTTCGCTTCCACCATCCAGAAAAACCTTTTAGGGGTAGGCATGAAAGTGTTCCCCTACTTCAACTCATTGCAGATGTTCGCACACCACGAACAAATCCCGTATGAGAACATGCACGCCGTGTCCGTTACCGGACGACCGTGGCACGAACTCGACCGGGCATTACTGGAATGTCGGCCGTTGATCGGTGTGCTGACCGATCATGTCCATACGCCCAGGGCTATAGCCAAGAGGATGATGGAATATCATCTGGACAAGGATTACACCATGCGGGTAGCCGAACATTTAGGTAACCCGAAGAAGGAGAAAATCTATAATATCTACTCGATCGAGGAAATCAGCGAAATGAGTTTCAGCAGCCCGAACTGTGTCCTGCTGATGAAGGCCCCGAACAGCACGCAGCAACGACCGGCCTTAGGCATACCCGACACGAAGTTTGTCTTGCTGAACGACCGGGCTAAGATGATTACCAAAGCACCGATACGGGTGATAGACCTAAGCCTGCTGGAACTGCATAACAGCCGTACCTTCTGGGATATCGGCGCCTGTACCGGCTCTGTTTCGATCGAAGCACGCCGCCAGTACCCCCACCTGAATATCCAGGCTTTCGAAGTGCGGGAAGAATGCAAAGACATCATCCGGGCAAACGCACGTCTGCACAGTGCTCCCGGCATAGACCTGCATATCGGTAACTTCCTGAACCTGCCAATCGCAGAGGATGCAATTGTCGATGCTGTTTTTATCGGCGGTCACGGCGGTAAACTGAAAGAGATCATCTGCAAAGTCGCTTCTCATCTGGATAAGCTAAAAGGCAAGATCGTCTTCAATTCCGTTTCGGAAGAAAGCAACAAGCTGTTCCGGGAGGCGGTCGAAGAAAACGACCTGAAACTGCATTCGGAAATGAACATTACGGTCGACTCCAATAATCCTATTACAATTCTTTGCGCAACAGGTAAATATCATGTCTAAAAACATATTGAACATTCTTGTGGTTTCGGCAAGCAGTCTGCCGTTAGCACGCAAAATCCGGGACAAATATCAGGGTAAAACCATTATCTATTGTAGAGAGGCAGATAACGATGTCGAACCATTCACCTCTTTCGAGGAGCTGGCCGGCGATCTTTTCAATAAATCGGAAGCGATGGTCTTTATCGGGGCGATGGGCATTTGCGTACGGAGCATCGCTCCGTACGTCAAAAGTAAGTACACGGACCCGGCAGTCGTCTGCCTTGACAGTACCGGCAAATATGTCGTGTCGGTACTATCCGGCCATATCGGCGGGGCGAATGAGCTGACACACGAGTTGGCCCGCCTATTGGATGCCGAGGCGATTGTCACGACACAGAGCGACAATCTGGGACTCTGGCCACTGGACACTTTGGCACAGCAATACGGCTGGGAACAAGACGTCTACAATCTGCAAGACGACATACATAGTTTTTTCGATACGAATTTCGAGAAAACAGACGAAGAGGTCTTTGCTGCCTCCAGGAAGAAAGCGATGAACGAATGCGTCACACGTTTCGTCAACCGCAAGTCGACCGCTCTCCTGCTCGATATCCGCACGAAAGAAACGGACTATATGGAAGAGACCTGTCCCCCACACGTGGATATCTTCTACAAATATGAAGATATCGACTTGGAAAAATACGAACTGCTAATCACGGTCAGTCCGACTTTCTACCAAAAAGTTCCTATCCCCTGCCTGTCATTCTTCCCGAAAGTGCTTCACTTAGGTGTCGGATGTAAAAAAGGATTGACGGATATGAGGTCCGTCCTCACAGACTTGTTTATCTGCTCCATCTTCTACGGGTTCAACCTGAAGAGCATCGCTGATGTCTCCTCCATCAATCTGAAGAAAGACGAACCGATATTAAAGGAACTGGCGGACATCTACCTGCGTAGCCCGTTCAAGACCTATGCGGCAAAGGAGCTGGACAAAGTTCCCGTCCCCCATCCCTCTTCCAAAGTAAAAGAGGTCACCGGATCGGACAGTGTCTCGGAGGCAGCCGCCATCCTGAGCGCGGAAGGCGGCCCGTTATGGGTGGAAAAACAGAAGGGACAGACAAAGAACTTCACCTATGCGATCGCCATCAGCAAATCGGCAGTACGGGACGAAAAAGAAGACGAACAAAAAAGGAAACCGAAACAGGGTCACATCGAGATCGTCGGAGCCGGACCGGGCGACCCGGAACTGATCTCCATCCGGGGCCGGCGGATGCTGGAAAATGCGGACCTGATCCTCTATGCCGGAAGCCTCGTACCCAAAGAGCTCACCCTATGCGCTAAAAAAGAGGCAACAGTTCGCAGCTCCGCCGACATGAACCTGGAAGAACAATTCGCCCTCATGAAAGAGTTTTATGACAAAGGAAAATTCGTCGTACGCTTGCACACAGGCGACCCCTGCATCTACGGGGCGATACAGGAACAGATGGCCTTCTTCGACCGTTACGGCATGAGTTACCATATCACACCGGGGATCTCCTCGTTCCAGGCTGCAGCAGCAGCTCTCCGCTCCCAGTTCACCATTCCAGAAAAGGTGCAGACCATCATCCTTACGCGTGGCGAAGGACGTACCCCCATGCCGGAGAAAGAGCAGCTGCATAAACTGGCCGCCAGCCAAAGCACGATGTGCATCTTCCTGAGCGCCGGTATTGCCGGACAAGTCCAGAAAGAGCTTCTGGAACATTACCCGCCGACGACACCGGTAGCCGCCTGCTACAAGTTGACTTGGAAAGACGAACGCATCTACCGGGGCGAATTGAAAGATCTGGAACGGATCGTAAAAGAAAACAACCTGACGTTGACAACCTTGTTAGTCGTCGGCGATGCCATAGACAACAGGGAGGGACTTTCACGTCTTTATGCAGACGAGTTCAAACATCTTTTCCGCCATTAGCGAGACGCACATCATGATACTGATCTTAGGAGGAACAACCGAAGGACGAAAGGCCGTACAAGTCGTTGAAAGCGCAGGTAAACCTTACTACTACTCGACGGTTGGTAACGAACAGGCGATAGAAACCGTCCATGCCATCCGCCTCACCGGTGGTATGGATGAAGAAGAGATGGCACGATTCTGCCGCGAGAAAGAAATCTCGTTACTGGTCGATGCCGCTCACCCTTTCGCCATCCAGTTGCACCGGACACTTGCAAAGGTTTCCTCCCGCCTCCGGATTCCTGTCGTCCGGTTGGAAAGGCAATATCCCGCACATGACAAGCGGTTGATATGGTGCACGGATTATGCCGCCGCCATCGACCGCCTGCGTGCGGACGGGATCTGCAACCTGTTGGCCCTGACAGGCGTCAAGACCATTGCGAAACTGCGCCCTTACTGGGAGCAGACACCCTGCTGGTTCCGTATTCTGAACCGGAAAGAGTCGCTTTCGCTGGCCGAATCCAACGGATTCCCGAAAGAACGGATCATTTTTTTCCATGAAGGAGAAGACGAGAAGAAGCTGCTGGACCGACTTCATCCGGATGCTATACTGACAAAGGAAAGCGGGGAAAGCGGATATTTCAAGGAAAAGGTCGAAGCAGCACAAGCCTGCGGCATTCCCGTCTATGTCATACAACGCCCTCCCCTGCCCGACAGTTTCACCTTCGTGCAAGGCCTGGAAGGACTTCGTAAAGCCATCGAACGCCTCGCTCCCGGTTTCTTCCCGCTCCGGAGCGGCTTCACGACCGGCGCATGTGCTACGGCTGCCGCCAAAGCCGCCTTAGTCGCTCTCCTGAGCCAAACGGAACAAACCACAAGTTGCATCACGCTCCCTTCCGGAGAAAAGATCATACTCCCTGTCACCGCTACCGAATGGGTGGATAACGCCGCCCTATGTACAGTTATAAAGGACTCCGGCGACGATCCGGACGTGACAAACGGCTGTTCCGTCATCGCCCGTATCGAGTTGCAGGCAGGACAATCCCCCGTCCCCGTTATCCTGTTTCGCGGTGGTGAAGGGGTCGGTACGGTAACGCTTCCCGGTCTCGGCCTCGAAATAGGCGGACCAGCCATCAACGCCACTCCCCGCCGCCTGATTACCGAAGAACTGACAACAGTACTGGAAGAAAACGGCCTGTCGGGCAAGATAAAGGAGGTGGTCGTTACGATCTCCGTTCCGGGAGGGAAAGAGTTGGCTGCCCGGACATTCAACCCGAAGTTGGGAATTGTCGGCGGAATCTCGATCATCGGGACATCCGGAATCGTACGCCCTTTCTCGAACGATGCTTTTATTGCCTCGATCAGAAAAGAAGCCGAAGTTGCGAAAGCAATAGGATGCTCCCGCCTCGTCATCAACTCAGGGGCGAAAAGCGAGCGTTTCCTGAAAGGCTACCTGTCGGAACAGTTGTCGGAAGAACTTCCTCCACAGATGTTCGTGCACTACGGGAACTTTATCGGAGAGACACTGAAAATAGCTGCCGAACTGCAATTCGCCGAAGTCATCATGGGAATCATGATCGGCAAAGCCGTCAAACTGGCAGAAGGAGCACTGAACACGCACAGCAAGAAAGTCGTCATGAACAAAACCTTCCTGAAAGAACTGGCCGGAAAGGCAGGCTGCAAACCTGAATCTGTACAAACAATAGATTCCCTGACACTGGCCAGGGAACTATGGGAACTGTTCAGTGAAACCGAACAGCAAAGCTTCTTCCCCCTTCTGTTGCAGAAATGCCAGGAGCACTGTGCACCCCTGTTCCCCGATGGGAAACTGTCTGTCCTACTGATTTCGGAAAGTGGGGAAATAGCCTTTCAATCGTGATTATTCAAACGTAACATCCTTGTTCTGCACATAAGAGACATCGATCTTTCCTCCTGCATTGCCGTTGCTCTCCTGCAAAGGGAGTTTCCTGACGCGGCTCAGGAACAAAGTTCCTTTGGCGGCAGAGGTCGGATTCGTAAAGTTCAGCGTGATAAAGGTCGCACCTTCCTGCGTATTGTTGATATCATAAACACCACCATTGTAAGTCAGATGCGCCTGGACATATTCATCCTTTCCGACCGGCTTTCCTACCCAAGTGATAACGGTCGTACCATTACCTTTGATAGACGTTAGAGATTCGGGAAGCGCGATCGGATCGACATCGTCGATAGAGGCCTTGTTTGTATAAACCTGGTCCTTCCAACGGGTAAAGGTGAACGTGACCGGGTCCAGCCCGGACTCTGACAGCATATACATATAGGTTCCCATCCCCAAAAAGTCAGGTGCTTTCCCGTTAAAGAGAATACCTTTGGCCGGCAGGCGCAGATTGGCTCCTTCACTGTTATACTTATTGAAATTCGCGCCTATATGGGTATGATTCTGCGTAACATTATATTCGACACCCAAATTCTGGTAGAAAGGGATCGACGGATCAATCCCGTCCGAATCATCGTTATCGCAAGCGGTAAACACACCTGCGAACAACAGGCAAGCATAAAGGAAATACTTTCTCATATCGTTTAATTTTATCCGAGTTCCGGAAGGTATAAGATATCAATTGCTTCTCCGAAGACTCTACTGTTCTTTGATAGAAATAACAAATGAGGCGGGAAAAGTTTTTCCTTTTAGGCTTTTTTGTCAGATGGAAAGCTGTTGCAAAAGGGATTCTATCGTATCAGCAGACAGCGTACATCCATCGGACTGGTGGATCAGGAATGCAGAACCGGCAGACAGCTCACCCGTCTCGATCCATACAGGCGACTCCACATGCCTACCGGCACGTATGCCGTTCCGCTGGAGCGCCTTACGGACCATCGCATACTTCTGTCCGTGACCGGTCAGACGTATCTCTCTCGAATACTGGTTATCGATACGGAACAAGCCGGTCTCCGTGTCGAACACGATCCCCTTGCGGGCGAAGAAACCGCTCAAATGGCCACTCAGGGCAAGGTCTTCGGGCGTACCGGTCGTAATCCCGTTCGTCCGGTCCATCAGCCAAATCTTGTCGGCGATCTGGAGCGCCAGTTCGAGGTCGTGTGTGGAGAGGAAAATCGTCTTATTTGTGCTTCGTGTCAGATAGTGGAGCAATTGCATGATCTCCACCTTGCTCGGAAAATCGAGGAAAGCGGTCGGCTCGTCCAGAAAGATAACAGGTGTTTCCTGAGCCAGCGCCTTAGCGATCATGACCTTCTGCCGTTCTCCGTCCGAGAGGGTATGCACCATGCGGGAGGCCAGGTTCTCGATCCGTACCAGAGCGATCGATTTTTCTACGACTTGCTTGTCCTCCTTGCCCAACCGCCCCCAAAAACCGGTGTAGGGACTGCGTCCCATCTCGACCAATTCCCGCACAGACATATTCCGGATATCACATTTCTCCGTCAAGACCACACCGATCGTCGTGCTCAGTTCCTTGTCCGAATAGCTATCCACATCACGTCCCAAGACGGCGATCTCACCTTCCAACTTCGGCTGGAAAGCCGACAACGTGCGTAAGAGCGTCGACTTCCCGACTCCGTTCGCCCCTAACAAGCAGGTTAATTCTCCGCTATAAATCCGAGCCTGTATATGGCTTGCCACCAACTTGGTATCGTTCTTTGTCCGGTAACCGATAGAGAGATCATGTATATGGATCGTATCTTGTTTCATCATTCGTTCAGTTCGTTCTTACGTTTGCGGAATAGTACGGAGGCCACTACAGGAGCACCGACCAAGGCAGTCACCGAGTTGACCGGCAAAGCCCCTTCGAAGCCGGGCATCCGGGCAATCAGGTTACAGGCGAGCGCCAACGCGGCACCGGCAAACAAGACGGCAGGCATCAGGACCCGGTGGTCGGAGGTTTGAAAAATGGCCCGGCACAGGTGCGGGACGGCCAGGCCAAGAAAGATGACCGGTCCGCAATAGGCCGTCACGATCGCCGTCAGCACTCCTGCCGAGGTGATCACCAAAAGACGTGCCCGCTTGATGTTCAATCCCAAGTTACGGGCATAGCCGTCGCCAAGCAGCATCAGGTTCAACGTCTTGATCAACAGGAACGACAAAGGGATCAGAATCGCCATGATCACAACAAATAGCATCATCTGGTTGCCGGAAACACGTGAGAAGCTGCCTAACCCCCAGATCACATAGGCGCGAATATCCTCCTCCACGCTGAAGAACTTTAGCACGCCGATCACCGCATTCGCCACGTAGCCGATCATCACGCCGATGATCAGTAGCGTCACGTTCCCTTTCACCTTCTGCGACACATATACGATCAACGCCATCACCGACAGCGAACCGATCACAGCCGCAATCGAAAGCGCAATTTCTCCCATAAACCCTAATTTGCTAAGCGCAACTCCTCCGAGGTTACCGCTCAACAACACCACGAAGGCCACGCCCATACTCGCACCGGAACTGATCCCCAACACGGAAGGCCCCGCCAGCGGATTCCGGAAAACAGTCTGCATCTGCAAGCCGCTTATCGCCAAGCCCGCTCCCGCCACCAAAGCAGTCAATGCCTGTGGAAGACGTGATTTCCAGACGATATTCTGCCAAGTCACCGGCTCGTCTCCAAGTCCGCAAATAATGTTCCAGACAGACTTCAACGGGATAGACACCGATCCTAACACCAAATTCAGGAACATCAGGACCAGGATAGACGCTACGATGAGCAACATAAGAAAAGTAGTGGAATGTCTCATTCGTGCAGCTTATTTGAGTCGGGCATAATAAACAGGCGTATGATCGGACAGCAAGTCCGGATGGAATATATGCAGCAGGTCGGCCAATACGACTTCCGGCTCGGTCGGCATACTTTCGTAAAAAGGCGTATCTTTCATGTTGCAATAGATGATCCCTTTCTCCTTGAAGGCACGGAAATCGGCATAACGCGGGTCCTGCTCCTTCAATGCCTCATAGCTGAACGTACCCGGATAGCTGTTCACAATGCGCCAGTAATCGGCTTCGTCACCCTGGTTGTAGACAGTTTCGAAATCGAGCGTCACACCTCCCGAACGTTTATCGTCTTTGAGGAAATAGTCGGCACCGGCGTCCTTGAAAAGCTGGGCGAGAAAGCTCTCCCCTCCTACGGCATACCAGTTACCGCCCCGCATCTCGCCGCTCAACACGACCGGACGTTTCTTCACTTTTCCTTCCGCCGTCAGCTCCTTCAATTCATTGTAACGGGCCGCGATGGCGTCGAATGTCTCGTTTGCCTTTTGCTCCTGTCCTACCAACAGACCGACGAACTTCACCCATTCCGCCTGTCCCAACGGCGTCATCTCCTTATAGCCTAAATGCGGGATCAATGGGATACCGACATCCTTCAAGGTCTCATATCCGCCCCGTTTAAAAGGCGAAACAAGGATCAGGTCGGGGTTCATACTCATGATCACCTCGTTGTCGAAATTCCCTTCTATACCGATTTTGGCGGTCTTCCCGCTCTTGAGACGTTCGTTCATCTCTCTATTGAACAGATGCCGGGTACTGGTCACCCCTACGACCTTGTCCAGTTCGCCCATCTTGATAAAATTGGACAACTGCAAAGATGTCATACAGATAACACTTCTGATAGGTGTCTCGATCACAGTATACGATTCGGGGATGCCGGCCGGTTTCGTTCCTCTCCTGACAAGCGCATAATGGAAAGTCGTACTTTCCTCATTCTGCGGATCCTGGATATCCAGCAAGACATACCCGTCCCGATAGGATAATTCGAAACCACGGGCATACTCCGGTACAATATGGACACCGGAAAACGCGCTTTCTTCCGTCGTTTCCACCTTGTCGGTCCGTTGATTGTTTTTGGTCGTACACGAGGATGCGACACACAACGACATAAGCAGGCAGCACCCTGCCAGGCATTTTTTCATATTCAATATTATTTTATTATAACCAGGCGAGCGTTGTCCACCCCACGAGGACGAGACTCTTCTAAACCGAAACGGCAGGTCTTCTGACTTACTTCCATCCCCGGACACCTTCCCGATCCCCCGATCAGTGGCATTGAGTATTGCCGGTATGTTACCGAAGTTTCACAGCAGCGTGGTCTGTCCGGGATTCCCACCCGGTTCCCTTTTCATCCCTGTCCTGTAAGGAGGACAGGGAAACCTGTTTCAAAGGGCAAATATAATAATATTACTTTTCTTTCAAGAGAAAAGTGGCAGACAAATCAGTTTTTCTTACGAGCCGCCAGATATTCGTCTTCCGGCATGACTTTCAGCACATGGCCGCTTTCGTCGAAAGCGACAACCAGATTCCGCTGATCAGTCGTCTCGAGAGAGACCTTATACTGGATAGGGCTGCCGCCACCATTCGACTTGTACACCTCTTTGATCAGGCAATTTTCATAAGCGTTGTAAATCGCTTCCTGTGTGGCAAGATCCACATCGACGATATCGACCGCATAGAAATTTTTCATACTCAACATATCGATATCCGTATTCCCGTCCTGCCCTGCCTGCGCATAACCATTTTGAGACATACAGACACACGAAACCACCATAACCATCATCAATACTAACTTCTTCATAACCTAAAATTTTAAACAATCTATTTACCTTTTTCTAATCGCCCCATTAAATACAAATTATATGCCAAAGAACATAAAACGGTATTCTCCTTCTGAAACATTCTTCACTGCTTTTAAAAGTTTCAAGAGTTCCATCAGGTTGAAACTTTTGTTTCCTATAACGAAACTTTAGTTTCATGCGGCAGAAACTTTAGTTTCATACTTTGAGACAGAATGAAACTAAAAAAGATTGTGGAACAGGATATGTAGAAATTATCCCCACAATTGTGGAATGCCGATTTGGAAAGTTCCTCAATTCTCCTCACTTTTGCACATCAAATAAATCAAACGCATATGTCGTACCCCATCTGCTTCGTATCGCTCGGTCCGGGAGACCCCGAACTGATCACCCTGAAAGGCTTGAAAAAGCTCCGACAGGCCGAGATCATCTATTGTCCCGCCACCATGAACAAAAACGGGCAACTCCTCTCCCGTGCGGCCCGTATTATTGAAGAATTGGGAATCGGCGAATCCGCGATCCGGCTCTTCACGCTTCCGATGAGTAAAGACCGCACCGAAGCCTGGAAAGTCTACGATGCCTTGTATGAAGAGGCAGCATCCGCTTGGGACGAAGGGAAAAAGGTGGTCATTGTGGCGGAAGGCGATGCCGGGTTCTACTCTTCCATACAATATATATACGACAAATTCAGGGAGAACCGCATCGAAGTAGAACGAACCGCCGGAATCCCAGCTTTCATTGCGGCAGGAGCCTTAGCCGGCTTGCATATCGTCAAACAGGAAGAACAGATCATCGTCATACCCGGAACGCTGACAGCGGAAGAATTGTCGGAAAAAATCAAGGCCGGCTATGTGATCGTCATCATGAAGCTGTCCCAATGCGTGGAGGCCGTCCATACCTGCATCCGGTTGCATCCGGAAGCGAACTTCCACTATTTTGAGAATGTCGGAACCGGGAAAGAGTTCTATACTTCCGACCGGAAACAAATTCAGGGAAAAATATTCCCATACTTTTCCCTGATGATCATCCAATAGTATATCTATCTAAACTATGCTATTATCGCATTCAGGCTGTCTATATGGAAACGAAGCGTCTCGATATAAGGCAGGACCGAATTATGATATATGACTGCTTTCATATGCGAATCTTCCATTTTGTTGGCCTTGCGGTTGGCTTCACGCGTCTTACGGGCGTTATACAAGATAGCGGAAATATGATTCGAGATCTCATCCAGCACCTTATTCCCGGCATGGCAAATAGCCTCCGCCTCGTCTGGAGCGTATATCGAACTGGCCTGGGATACAGCCTCCAACATGGACTGCTGGTATGCACCTGCCATCGGGATCAGTTTATGAATTGCATGATGGCATAGCGAATGGGCCTCCTTCTGCTGCTGCTTGAGCGCAAGTTCCCATTTTGTTTCCTGGCTGTCCGAGCAAACCTGCTTGGATATCGAACGGGCCCCGAAACACTCTGATACCATTTTTAACCAAGTTTCTGTTTCAAATACTTTGGATGCAATTACTGCTAAACTAAATCTTGCTGTTGACATAATTCATATCTCCTCTAAATTGGTTTAAAGATTCTAACACTTTCTTTTTATCACATTAAAACTGATTTTTGATTTCATTTTATCATCATCACGATGCAAAAGTAAACAAATTATCAAACATCCCCCTACTACTTCCATACAAGAAGGTCTATTTTATAATTCTTTAAGAGAATAGATAGCTAAATGTATATATTTTGCCAACTATGGTTTACAAAATATCAACAAAATAACAAATACATATTACATATTGCATATTCAAAAGTCAAAAAGACCAACATTTATCAATTTAACACTTTTATCGGGAGAGAATTACCACCTGTAAACCACCCGAGCTTTCATTTTGTTATTATATAAAAATATATTTACTTTTGTTTTCCACTTAAACTTACATAAGACATGAAATCGGACATAGAAATTGCAAGAGAGGTCTCTCTGCGCAAGATAAAAGAAATCGCGACCGGATTAGGTATCCCGCGCGAAGAAGTTCAGAATTACGGCAGATACATCGCCAAAATACCTCTCCATCTGATCGATGAAGAGAAGATCAAACAACACAACCTTATCCTGGTTACAGCCATCACTCCTACGAAAGCGGGTATCGGCAAGACGACCGTTTCGATCGGGCTGGCTTTGGGATTGAACAAGATCGGTAAAAAGGCGGTCGTCGCTTTACGCGAACCATCACTGGGCCCGTGCTTCGGCATGAAAGGCGGAGCTGCCGGAGGCGGATACTCGCAGGTGTTGCCGATGGAAAACATCAACCTGCATTTTACGGGGGATTTCCATGCGGTTACTTCCGCCCACAACATGATCACGGCATTGCTGGACAACTACATCTACCAGACGCGTAATACCTGCGAGGGGCTGAAAGAAATCAAATGGAAACGTGTGCTGGATGTGAACGATCGCAGTTTGCGTAACATCGTTTCCGGCCTGGGAGGATCGGCCAACGGCGTACCGACAGAGACTGGTTTCGACATCACGCCCGCTTCGGAAATCATGGCGATTCTCTGTCTGGCAACGGACATCGAGGACCTGAAACGTCGCGTCGGCAATATCTTGTTAGGATATACGAACGATGACAAGCCTTTCACCGTAAACGACCTTGGAGTGGCCGGAGCGATCACGGTATTGCTGAAAGACGCCCTCCTGCCTAACTTGGTACAGACAACCGAGAACACGGCCGCATTCGTACACGGAGGTCCGTTCGCCAACATCGCACACGGCTGCAACTCCGTCCTGGCGACCAAAATGGCGCTGACGTATGGTGATTATGTCATTACGGAGGCCGGCTTCGGTGCCGACTTAGGAGCTGAAAAGTTTTTCGACATCAAATGCCGCAAAGCCGGATTGACACCGAAACTGACGGTTATCGTGGCAACGGCCCAGAGTTTGAAGCTGCATGGAGGCGTACCGGAAGACAAGATCAAAGAACAGAATATAGAAGGGCTGAAAAACGGTTTCGAGAACCTGGACAAGCATGTCGAGAATATGAAACGTTTCGGCCAGGAAGTGATCGTGACCTTCAACAGATATGCATCCGATACAGACGAGGAAATCGCGCTGGTTGCAGAACATTGTCGCGAGATCGGTGTAGGTTTCTGTATGAACAACGTATTTGCTGCCGGTGGCGAAGGGGGTGCCGAGTTGGCGAAATTGGTGGTCGACACGATCGAAAAGAAACCTTCCGCCCCGCTCAAATACATCTACGAGGACAGCGAACCGATCCGCAGCAAGATCAAAAAGGTATCCGAACAGATCTACGGAGCCGCTTCCGTTGTCTACACGACCTTGGCGGACAAGAAAATCAAACAGATCGAAAGCCTCGGCATCTCCCACTACCCGATCTGCATCGCCAAGACACAGTATTCGTTCTCTTCCGACCCGAAAGCATACGGGGTGGCCAAGAATTTTGAGTTGAAAGTGCGTGACATCATCATCAATAACGGTGCGGAGATGATCGTCGTTATCATGGGCGAGATCATGCGTATGCCGGGACTACCGAAAGACCCGCAGGCAAAACGCATCGACATCGTGAACGGCGTGATCGAAGGGTTAAGCTAAAAAAGAGAAGGGTGTGTCAATTTGATATCACTGGACGCAGATGACGCAGAACACACAGACGGACGCAGATTTATTTTGCTGATAATTAATAATATCTGCGTTAATCTGCGCTCGTCTGCGTTGTCTGCGTCCCATGAAACCAATATTCGGCACACCCTCTTTGACTTCAAAATATAGGGATTTCACAACCAGTCCTTATCCGGTTAATCCTTTCCTTTGTTTTTATCGAAGAACTTCTTAAAGAACATGATCTGGTAGTCGATCGAGTTTTTCCAATACTCCCCGTTATGCGATCCGGGACGGACCAGGAAATCATGGTCGATCTTATATTTCAACAGCTTCTTATGGAAGTCATTATTCACTTCGAAAAAGAAATCACTGTAACCGCAATCGAAGATGATAGCCAGCTCACCATTCTTGATGCGGTCGATCTGCGTGATTGCCGTATGACGGTTCCAGACCTCCTGGTTGTCGCTCTCGCTTCCGAGCTGTTTACTCATCTCCCAGTTATTAGGGAAGGGCCGGATATCGACTCCGCCACTCGTACTACCGGCTGCGCCAAACACATCCTTATGACGGAAAGACAGCCACATGGCTCCGTGTCCGCCCATGCTCAACCCTGTGATGGCACGACCGGAACGGTCTTTCACTGTCGGATATTCGGAATCGATATACTTGATTAATTCAGAGGATACGAATGTCTCATAACGGTAAGACGGATCTTTCGGACTATCCCAATACCAGCTGTTCTTGCCATCGGGACAAACAAAGATCAGACCGTCGCGGTCTGCAATATCTTTCAACTCCGGCTTCATGGAAATCCAGGTTTTCGCATTTCCTCCATACCCGTGCAACAGGTAGACAACCGGTTTCGGCGCACGATTATTATCCGGAGAAACGACAACGACCTGGACATTCTTCTTCATTGCCTCGCTATAAACATCCAACGTATCGACAACCGCTCCTTTCACCGAAATGGCGACCAAGACAAAAACCGCCACGAACATCATCAATCTTGTTTTCATATCTCTTTCATTTTTTATTAAATGACAGCAAATGTATACAAAAAAATAATATGGATCAATCTATTCGATACCCATCGGTCAAGGTATGCATGAAAGCGACAATGGCCGCTTCTTCTTCCTGGGTGAGTCCGAGATTCCCCAGTTCGTCGCGGTTGACGGTCTCCGCATATTCAGGAGCCGGGTACTCTTCCACATCACGCACATTATAGAAATGGACAATCTCCTCAAGTGTCTTGAAATAGCCGTTATGCCCGTAAGGAGCTGTCAGGGCGATATTGCGTAACGTGGGTACCCGGAACTTGCCGAATTCGGTACTATCATGCAGAAAAGCCCCTAACCCCAGGTCCATCGTGTCCCGCCCGACCGTGTTATGGGGAGCGGGAACCCGGAAGAACGGATTGTCCGGGTTGGAAGGGATTCCGAGGTTGTCATATGTATGGTCGGTAAACAGGACACGTCCGGCTCGCTCATCATTTTCCAGGATATGGCATTCCGCACAGAGACCTTTCTCCTTAAATAAGTCCAGCCCTTCCATCTCCTGTCCGGTAAGCTGGCATTTGCCTTCCAGGTAGGCATCGTATTTGGACGTGAAGGGGTTCACCTCGGCAGAACGTTCATAAGTGGCTATTGCATCCAATATATGGGCATAAAGAGAATCGTCGGACGCTGTCTCTCCATAAATACGCACAAAATCGGGATAGTAGGCTGCACGCCGGACTTTCTCCGTAACAGCCCGGCTGTCCTTGTTTCCCATTTCCAGCGGATTGACGAACGGTTGGCCGGCCTGTTCTTCCAACGAGTTCACCCGGCCGTCCCAGAACAAGCCGCCCACATAGGTTTCTTCTTTTTCGTCATAATACAAGGCCGGGACATACGCCACATACGAACAGCTCATGGAGTTCCGGTTGCTGAACAAGCCTTTCACGGCCCCTTCCGAAGTGATCCGTCCGTATGTATCGGCAAACCCTTTCGTTGGTTCATGGCAGGTTCCGCACGACTGTCCGGCCGGTTCCGATAACGACTCGTCAAAAAAAAGCTGTTTCCCTACCAGTTCCTTGTCATTTAACTCCGAACGGGAACCCGGTACACACGCGGAAAACAACACAGATGTCCCTGCCAATCCGGCAACCATCACTTTTAGATATACACGACTATTCATAACCCTATTACAATTTATGGGCCAATGTACGAATAAATCTTGCATTATACTGTAGGACTTCAGGGAAAATCGTTATATTTTTGCAGCAAAAAAACATGCGTGAAGGATTGTTTATCATAAGCCGTGGAATCGGTCAGGTAATGTTTCAGAACAACGCTCTTTCGGGAGCCCTTATGTTAGTGGGTATTTTATGCGGTTCATGGCAAATGGCCCTATTGGCCGTCACCGGGAATTTAGTCGGTAATTTGACGGCCTGTCTTTGCAAGTATAGCCGGGAGGATATCCGGAACGGACTCTATGGATTTAACGGGACGCTGGTCGGGATCGCCATCGGTGTCTTTATGCCGATCAACCTCCTGTCGATAGCGTTATTAATAGCCGGTTCCGCCTTGTCCACCTGGATTGCCCGTCTGTTCGGTTATTGGGGGAAACTGCCGGGATATACCGCCCCGTTCATTTTATCGGTCTGGATATTGCTGGCCGGATGTACATACGGGTATCCCTCGCTTTTGTCGGCCTCCGCTCCTGCCGTTGCCGAACAATCACCCGATCTGGTACGGGCCTTCTGTCTGAATATCGGACAGGTGATGTTCCAAGGAAATACGATCCTGTCCGGTCTGTTCTTCCTGGCTGCCATCCTTGTCAATTCACGTTGGCATGCATTATATACGGTCTGGGGAGCCCTCCTTCCCATCCTTGTCGCTTGGGTGGCCGGAACAGACTATACGGTGCTGAATGCCGGACTGATCGGTTACAACGGCGTCTTATGTGCGATCGCTTTAGGCGGCGACACATGGAAAAGCGGCTTGTGGGCGACGGCTTCCATCTTGCTTTCCATCGCTTTGCAGCTATTGGGGATGCACTTTGGATTCGTGACTCTGACCGCTCCTTTCGTCGTTGCCGTATGGATCATATTAAAAGGAGGTATGTCAAAACTATCCTGTTCCCGCGCTTGACGCGGGATCGCATTAAAACCGGCCCTATAAA
>ERZ832522.1667-NODE-1667-length-29138-cov-6.779768_pt1 | contig 29138 bp, 25 predicted proteins | sample MGYA00519951_ERZ832522 | MGnify/ENA primary metagenome ERZ832522 (study PRJEB31850, sample SAMEA3708728) | human gut metagenome | biome: human gut; feature: human-associated habitat; material: faeces | place: China | collected 2014 ... | reverse complement strand
GACGATATCGGAAACGATACGGTATCTGCGAAAAAGGATTCTGAGAATTCTGTTACGGGATCTTGTTGGCGGGAGCGTGCAAAGGCACATGGTCCCGGATTTTTGGATGACTGGTTTGTCCGGGGAGAGGTTCCAATGACAAAACAGGAGGTGCGTGCAGCTGCGCTTGCAAAGCTCGGGGCGGCAGGCGCGAAAGTCCTTTATGATGTCGGTGCAGGAACCGGTTCTGTTTCTGTCGAACTTTCGCTGATGGCAGGACAGGCAGACGTGTATGCGATTGAGTGTGAGGAAAAAGCAGTAGAATTGATTGGGAAGAACCGGGAGCGGTTTGGCTGCGGAAATTTGCATGTGGTTTTTGGAAAAGCGCCGCAGGCATTAGACTCCCTTCCTGCGCCGGACGCTGTGTTTATTGGCGGGACGAAGGGAAATCTGCCGGAAATTTTATCCATCCTTTTTGAAAAAAATCCGTCCGTCCGGATCGTTGTGACCGCGATTTTGCTGGAAACAGCACTGCAGGCATGTGAAAGTCTGGAAGCGTTTACCTCGAAGCCGGCAGAAATCATGCAGCTTCAGGTTTCGCGGTCGAAAAAGGCAGGAAAAGGTCATATGCTTTGCGCCAATAATCCGATCTTTTTAATCAGTGCCGGAGGATGTGCAGATGAATAGGATTTTATTTGCAGGTCTGTCCAGCGGAAGCGGGAAGACGGCTGTTACCTGTGCGTGCCTGCGGGCGCTGCAGAAAAAAGGAATCTCTGCGGCCTCGTTTAAGTGCGGACCGGACTATATCGATCCGATGTTCCATCAGCGTGTGCTCGGCATTCCGGGAGAAAATCTGGATCTGTTTTTTACAGATGCAAAAACACTGCAGCGCCAGATTGCCTGCTATGAACAGCGGTGTAAAATTGCAGTGCTGGAGGGCGTGATGGGATATTATGACGGTCTGGGCGGCGTGTCGGACCGGGACTCTACATGGGATGTTGCGTGTGCAACAAATACTCCGGTAATTCTTATTGTGCGTCCGAAAGGTGCGAGCCTGACGATTGCCGCACAAGTTCAGGGAATGCTTTCTTTCCGGAAAAGAAACCGGCTTGCGGGCATTTTCCTCAATGACTGTTCGGAAATGATGGCGCGGCTGCTTGCACCGATGCTGGAGGAACAGACCGGACTGCCGGTTGTCGGTTTTTTGCCTCATGTGGAAGATGCTTCTTTTGAAAGCAGACATCTAGGGCTTGTGACAGCGCAGGAGGTCGGAGCGCTGTCGGAAAAGGTGGACAGGCTGGCAGATGCTTTTTTACAACATGTTGATCTGGAGCAAGTGCTGCGGATCGCAGCGACAGCGGACAGCGTGGCAGAGACAGTAAAAAGCGAAGCAGCGTTAAAAAGCCCGGATTGTCCGGATTTTCCACAGTTTCCTGCCCCGGATAAAGAGTGCCTTCGAATCGGCATTGCACAGGACACAGCGTTTTGTTTTTATTATGAAGAAAACAAAAGAGCACTGCGGCAGCAGGGATTGGAGCTTGTGGAATTTTCGCCGATGGAAGATAAAAAGCTGCCGGAAGGTATCTGCGGACTGTATTTGGGCGGCGGATACCCGGAGCTGCACGCCGGGAAGCTTTCTGAAAACAGGGAGATGCGTCACGCAATTTTTGAGGCGGTTCGCCATGGAATGCCGACGATTGCAGAATGCGGCGGCTTTCTGTATCTGCAAAAGGAACTGGAAGACCCTGACGGACAGATTTGGGAGATGACAGGGGTTTTGGATGGAAGGGGATTTCGGACGAACCGTCTGCAGCGCTTTGGATACGCGGTCATGACAGCAAAAGAAAATTCCATGCTGTTTCAAAAAGGGGAAAGCATTCCGGTGCACGAATTTCATTACTGGGACTGTACGCAGAACGGGACAGCGTTTGAAATGAAAAAGCCCGTCGGAAACAGAACCTGGGAGGGAAGTGTAGCAGGAAACAGCCTGTATGCAGGCTTTCCGCATTTATATTTTCTGGCGGAGCCAAGGCTGGCGGAACGGTTTGCCAGGGCAGCGGCAAAATGGCAGGAAAAGCAAAGGGAGAAGGCACTGTGAATTTGGAAAGGTTATCAAATCAGCTGAATCAGATATCGGAGCCGGACAAAAAGGCAGCGGCGGAAGCGAAGCAACGATGGGACAGTGTGGCGAAGCCCCTGGGAAGCCTTGGGCTTTTGGAGGATGCGCTGATTCGGATTGCAGCGCTGACTGGGAGCGCGGACATTGACCTGTCGGTGCGCAGATTGTATCTGATGTGTGCGGATAACGGCGTAGTGGCACAGAATGTCACACAGACCGGAAGCGAGGTGACCGCGCGGATGGCAGACAGCTTTGCCGCCGGAAAAAGCAGCGCCTGCAGGATGGCAAAGGTGGCGAACTGTCAGGTAGAGGCGGTCGATCTCGGAATTTTAAATTATCCGGGAAATCCTGGAGTCCGAAACTGTCGGATCGCCAACGGGACGGCGGATATTACGCAAAAGCCGGCGATGACAAAGGCAGAGCTGCACCGCTGTATCGAAACGGGAATCGGGCTTGCAAAGTGCGCAAAAGAGGATAGGGTAAAGCTTTTGGTGACCGGAGAAATGGGAATTGGCAATACGACGACGTCCAGCGCGGTTGCTTCGGTTCTGCTTGGCTGTGATCCGTTGCTTGTGACGGGACGCGGTGCAGGCTTGTCTGACAGCGGGCTTTCCCGTAAACTGGAGGCAATAAAGAAAGCGATAAAGCTTCACCACCCGGATCCGGAAGATCCGCTCAGTGTGCTCTCTATGCTTGGCGGGTTCGATATTGCAGGAATGGTCGGCCTCTACCTTGGCGGCGCGCTGTATCAGGTTCCGGTGCTGATTGATGGTGTGATCTCTGCAGTGGCGGCACTTTTGGCGGTAAAAATCTGCCCGGCTTCCAAAAAGGCAATGCTGGCAACTCATGTATCTGCGGAACCGGCCGGATGCATGATTCTGGATGCAATCGGTCTGGAACCGATGATCACGGCGGGCATGCGTCTCGGAGAAGGAACCGGTGCGCTGTGCGCGATTCCGATGCTGGATATGGCGTGCAGCGTCTATCAGGGTTCTACATTCGGAGAGCTTTCGATCGAGGCGTATGAAGAGCAGGGCAGCCAGCTGTAAGGAAGCAGAAAACGGAAAAGAGGAAGGATATGCTGACATTGATTGTGGGCGGAAGCGCGAGTGGAAAGAGCGCTTTTGCGGAAAATTACGCGATGGAAGCCGGAGAAAACCGTATTTACATCGCAACGATGCAGCCGATGGACAACGAATGTCTGGCACGGATTGAAAAACATCGTGGGATGCGCGCACAGAAAAATTTTCAGACTGTGGAATGTTATACCGGTTTAAAACAGGCGCGCGTTCCGAAAGACAGTGTCGTTTTACTGGAATGTATGAGCAACCTGACTGCGAATGAAATCTACGCGCCGGAGGGCGTCGGAGAGGATCGGTGCAGCGAAGAAATTCTGGCAGGCGTAACAGCTCTGGAAAACCAGTGCAGGCATCTGATCATTGTCAGCAACGAAGTGTTCGAGGGCGGGACAAATTATGATCCGTCTACGGTGCGGTATCTGGATATCCTCGGAAAAATCAACCGGGAAATTGCAAAAATGGCGGATGCGGCAGCGGAAATTACAGCAGGGTGTTGGATCTGGCATAAGCAGGGAGGAAAAATCCAATGATTTCGACAGTGATCGTGGCATTTTCGATGTTTTCGGCAATTCCGATGCCGCAGACAGAATGGACAAATAAAAGTATGCGCTATGCGTTGTGCGCGTTCCCGCTGATCGGCGCAGTGATCGGCGCGCTGGTGTGCCTGTGGCGTTTTGTGTGCCTGCGGATGGAGTTTTCGGAATGGATACTGGCGGCGGGAATCTGTGTACTTCCGGTACTTGTGACCGGAGGCATTCATCTGGACGGCTTCTGCGATACGGCAGATGCGCTGGCAAGTCATCAGGATACAGAAAAAAAACTACAGATTTTAAAGGACCCGCATATGGGCGCGTTCGCGGCGATCTGGCTGGGCTGTTATTTTATCGCCCAGCTTGCTCTTGCAGTGACGGCGGCACAAATGCAGGCAGATCTGACCGCGCTGGCGTTTGGCTATTGTATCAGCAGAAGCCTTTCCGGGCTTGCAGTTGCGAGCTTTCCTCTTGCGAAAAACAGTGGTCTGGCATATACTTTTGCAGAGTACGCGGATAAAAAGAAGGTGCGAACGTTTCTTGCTGTCCTGGCAGCAGTCCTTTGTGTCCTTTGCTGTATTTGCTGCGGGAAAAAAGGCATTGGCGTAAGCATTGCCGCAATCGGGACTTTTTTGTATTATCGGTTCCGGCTGATTGGAAAATTCGGCGGCCTGTCGGGGGACCTGGCAGGATGGTTTGTCCAGATGTGCGAGCTTTTCATGCTGGCAGCAGTGGTACTGACAGAGTATCTGTAGTGCGGCAAAAAACATCGCAGATACGATCTTGTAAATGGCGCTGGCGAAGGGTAGTTTTTGCAGGAGAAGGGAAAGGAACAGGCATGATTTATATTTTTGGACCATATGCGGCCGGAAAACGGGAGTATGTCCGGGAAACTTTCGGCTATACGGAAGCAGATTTTTCGACAAAAGCAGAGGATAACTGCAGGGTGCTTTACGATGCACAGCAGCTGGCTTCCAAAGTCGGAAATCGACCGGAAGAGCTGGAAAAGCTGGCGGAGCAGCTTTGCAGAAAAGAAGTCGTCATCGCAACGGAAACCGGGTGCGGTGTCGTGCCGATAGATGCTGCAGAACGGGAGGCAAGAGAAGCAGCCGGACGGCTGTCGATTCTGCTTGCAAACCGGGCGCAGAAAGTCATTCGTGTCTGGTGCGGCCTGCCGGAAAGCCTTCGATAACAGCTGTCTGGACCGGCCGTCAACAGGGGAGGTGTGGCAGAAATGAGAGGAAAATATGGAGCAGAAGATAGAAATCTGGCTGATCCGTCATGGAAAAACGCCGGAAAATGAGCAGCACCGTTATATCGGGTGGCTGGATTCCTCCCTCGGAAGTGTTGGAAAAGCGGAGCTTATCCGCGCTTCGGAAACCGTTTCCAAAGTATGGGTGACGAACAGACGCAGGACACAGGAAACGGCGCAGATTCTGTTTCCAGGAGCAAAGCAGATCCTTGTACCGGGGCTGGAAGAAATGAATTTCGGCAGTTTTGAAGGAAAAAATTTTGAAGAGATGCAAAATGACAGCGCCTATCGGAGCTGGGTGGAGAGCGGCTGCCTGGATGTCTGTCCGGGCGGGGAGAGCAAAGCAGTTTTTTGCAGCCGCGTCTGCAGCGCTTTTTTGGAGCTGATCCAGGGATGGCAGCAGAAAGAACCGCAGGCAGTTTATCCGGTTGTGGCCCACGGTGGCACGCAGATGGCTCTGTTAGAACAATTCGGAGAACCGAAAAGAAGTTATTATGAAGGACAGACGCAGGCCGGGGATGGCTGGAAGCTTGTCTGGGAAAACGAAAGGCTCTGGATAAAGGGGCAGCTTTCGTTTCGCAGGCAGCAGGAAAAGAGAGGAAAAAGATGAGAATAGCAGCAGCCGTTTTATGCGGCTTTTTCATGGATTTATGCCTGGGGGATCCGGACTGGATGCCGCACCCGGTTATTTATATGGGAAAAGCAATCAGCGCGCTGGAAAAATTTCTGCGCAGGAGGTTTCCGGATACCCAAAAGGGACTTCTGATGGCGGGAGCAGCCCTGGCAGCGATTCTGCCGCTTGGAAGCTTTCTGATGGCGGCAGCCGCAATTTATCTGGCAGGTCTGGTGCATCCCGTGCTGGCATTTTTGCTGGAAACGCTGTGGTGTTGGCAGGCGCTTGCGGTGAAGGGACTGTATACAGAGAGCATGCGGGTGAAAAAAAAGCTGGAAGAACAGGATCTGCCCGGCGCCAGGAGCGCGGTGGCAAGAATTGTCGGAAGGGATACGCAGAATCTGGACGCAGCGGGAGTTGCAAAGGCTGCGATTGAGACGGTGGCGGAAAATTTTTCGGACGGTGTGGCAGCACCGCTTTTTTATCTGGTGATCGGAGGTGCGCCGCTTGGACTTTGCTATAAAGCGATCAATACGATGGACAGCATGGTCGGCTATAAAAATGACCGGTATCTGTACTTTGGACGCGCGGCAGCAAAGCTGGACGACATTGCAAACTATATTCCGGCGCGGATTTCTGCTTTTTTGATGATGTTTGCAGCATGTCTGAGCGGGCAGAACGCAAAGCATGCGTTTCAAATCTGGAAGCGCGACCGTTACAATCACGCAAGCCCGAATTCCGCCCAGACAGAAAGTGTGGCGGCAGGAGCGCTGGACATTTTGCTTGCAGGGGATGCGTGGTATTTTGGAAAGCTGGTAAAAAAGCCGACGATCGGAGAAAATCTGCGACCGGTGGAAGCAGCAGATATTACGCGGATCAACCGGATGATGCTCGTAGCGAGCCTGATCGCGCTCGTGTTGTTTCTTGCGGTCAGATGTGTACTGTGTATATTGTTATAGAATATATAGATGGCTTGCGGAGAATGTGCAGAAGAATGCACAAAAGAAAGCTGTGTAATCTGTGCGCAGGCAGAGGGAGAAAAGAATGGAACTGATTCATGGCGGAGACTGGGCAGGACAAGAGGAGCGTCTGGGAAACCGCAGCATCCGGGATTTTTCTGCAAATGTCAGTCCGCTGGGCGTGCCGGATGGCGTCCGGGAGGCGATCTGCCGGGCGGCAGGGAAAATAGACCGTTATCCGGATCCGTTATGCAGAAAACTGATTCAAAAACTCTCGGAGGAGCTTTCCTGTCCGGAAGAATGGATTGCCTGTGGCAACGGGGCAGCGGATCTGATCTATCGGCTGTTTCAGGCGGAAAAACCGAAAAAAGTACTGCTGACAGCTCCGGCATTTGCGGAGTATGAGCAGGCGGCAGGACTTGTCGGGAGCAGGATTTATTTTTATGAACTAAAAGAAGAAGATCAGTTTCAGATTCAGGAGGATATTCTGGGACAGATTACGCCGGATACAGATCTTGTTTTTCTGTGTGAACCGAATAATCCGACCGGGCAGTGCACAAAACACAGCCTGCTGACAGCAATTCTGGAGCGCTGTCGGGAATGCAGTGCACTTCTTGTGCTGGATGAGTGTTTTCTGGAATTTTTACCGGATCGGAAGGAGCGGACGCTTTTGCCGTATCTTGGACAATATCCGAATCTGGTGATTCTGAGAGCGTTTACAAAGCTCTATGCGATGGCGGGGGTCCGGCTTGGATATTGCGTGTGCAGTGATGCAAAGCGAAAAGAACAGCTGATGGAAAGCGGACAGCCGTGGGGAGTGTCGCTTCTGGCACAGGAAGCCGGAGTCGCCGCACTTTCGGAGCAGGCATATGCAGACCGGGTGAGAAAACTGGTGGAACAACAGCGTCCGATTCTGGTAAAGGGCTTGCGGCAGGCAGGATTTACAGTCTGGGAGGGAAAAGCCAATTATCTGTTGTTTCGCAGTCACGATGGGACCCTGGGAAAAAGAATGGAAGAAGCAGGATTCCCGATGCGGGACTGCTCCAATTATCATAACCTGCAGCCCGGGGACTACCGGATTGCAGTGCGCACAGAGGAAGAAAACCGTGGGTTTCTGGAGGCACTTTTTTTGTGTCAGGGAAAAAAGCAGCTTTGAACCCGATTGCGTCGGGACTGTCTGAAGGCGTTTGCGGAAATGGAATGGGGAAAAACAATGAAGCAAAATATTATGATTCAGGGCACGATGTCGAGTGCCGGAAAGAGCCTGATCTGCGCGGCACTGTGCCGTATTTTTACGCAGGATGGTTTTAAGACTGCACCGTTTAAAAGCCAGAATATGGCGCTCAACAGTTTTATCACGGAAGACGGGGCAGAGATGGGGCGCGCGCAGGTCATGCAGGCGGAAGCTGCGAAAATCAGACCGGATGCGAGGATGAACCCGATTCTGTTAAAACCTACCAGTGATGTGGGAAGTCAGGTTATCGTCAACGGGCATGTGCTCGGAAACATGCCTGCAGCGTCTTATTTTAAATATAAAAAGCAGCTTGTGCCGGAAATCATGAAAGCTTACCGATCCCTGGAAGAGGAATATGACATCATTGTGATTGAGGGCGCGGGCAGCCCGGCAGAGATCAATTTAAAGAAAAACGATATCGTCAACATGGGCATGGCGAAGATGGTGGACGCGCCGGTGCTGCTTGCCGGAGATATTGACCGGGGCGGCGTTTTTGCGCAGCTTTACGGGACGCTTGCCCTGCTGGAAGAGGAAGAAAGAAACCGGGTGAAAGGACTGATTATCAACAAGTTCCGGGGAGACGTTGAGATTTTAAAACCCGGACTTGCAACGCTGGAGGAGCTGACGAAAATTCCGGTAGCAGGTGTCATTCCGTGGATTTATGCAAAGCTGGATGATGAGGACAGTCTCGCGCCTCGTCTGTCCCGGGTACAGGCGGGGGCAGGCGTGGATATCGCAGTGGTTCGCCTGCCGCATATTTCGAATTTTACCGATTTTAACCCGTTGGAGCAGCAGCCCGGGATCAGTCTGCGTTATGCAGGGGATGTAAAAACCCTCGGACAGCCGGATATGGTGATGATACCCGGAAGCAAAAATACGATGAGCGACTTGAAATGGATGCGCCAGAATGGTATGGAAGCAGCTATTTTGAAGCTTGCGGCAGCAAACGTGCCGGTGCTGGGAATCTGCGGGGGCTATCAGATGTTGGGCGAAAGCATCGAAGATCCGGACGGGGAAGAAGGGGGAGGAAGCCTGCATGGAATGGGGCTTTTGCCGGTTCGAACCGTTTTTGGAAAGGAAAAGGTGCAGACCCGGGTGACAGGAGAAATTCTTCAAAACCCGGGCGCAGGAGACGGACTGTTCGCTGCGCTTTGCGGCAGTGTATTTTCCGGTTATGAAATTCATATGGGACATACAACAGGAAATGGCAAAAACTCGTTCTCCAGAATCCGGACGCTGACAAACGGAAGCACAGAAGCAGAGGAGGACTGGCAGGCAGACGGCGCAGTCTGCGGCAATGTTGCCGGTACTTATGTGCACGGACTTTTTGAAAACGGGTCGCTGACAAAAAATCTGTGCGGTGCGCTGCTTTCCAAAAAGGGAATCTGTGCAGAGGCGCTGACACAGGATTATGCGGCATTTAAGGAAAGCCAGTATGATCTTCTGGCAGCTGAAGTCAGAAAAGCACTGGATATGGAACAGATTTACCGGATGATGGAGAAGCAGGAGGGCGACAGATGAGCTATCAATACGTACTGCCGGGTGAGATTGAAAAACGTAGTTTTGAGATCCTTACGAAGGAGCTGGGTGACCGGAAGCTTTTACCGGAAAACGAGCCGGTTATCAAACGGGTGATTCATACGACGGCGGATTTTGACTATGTAGACAACCTTGTTTTTTCGGAGGGCGCGGTGACAAAAGCTGTGGAAGCATTAAAGGCCGGGGCTGGGATTGTGACAGATACGCAGATGGCCCTTTCCGGCATCCATAAAAGCACCCTGGAGAGCTTTGGCGGGACGGCACGTTGTTTTATGAGCGATCCGGAAGTGGCAAGGCTTGCGAAAGAAAGACAGACGACCCGCGCGTGGGTGAGTATGGAGGAAGCGGCCAGGCTTCCGGGCAGATGGATTTTTGCGATCGGGAATGCGCCGACCGCGCTGATTCGCCTGCATGAGCTGATCCTGGAGAAAAAAGTGGATCCTGTGCTGGTCATCGGGGTTCCGGTGGGCTTTGTCAATGTAGTGGAAAGCAAGGAAGAAATTCTGAAGGATCCGGTGCCGTATATTGTGGCGCGTGGACGAAAGGGTGGTTCGAACGTAGCGGCGGCAATCTGTAATGCCCTGTTATATACCGCCGCCGGAAGGACGCTATAGGTAGATACGGACTGTATTTGGCGGCTGCGGGCATCCCGGCAGCCAAAGCTGCGTCAGTGAAAAAAGAAATCGGAACGGCACGCGCCCGGGCGCTTTTGCCAACCGGAACCAAACCTGTTGTTTGGGCATTTCATAAGCCCGAGCTTCCATAGAAGCAGGCGTTCGATGTCCTGTCTGGATATACAGGAAGCGCCGGGACGGCAGGCGGTTGGCAGCGTGCAGGCCGGACGGCAGCAGGAAGAACAGGAATCCATCATGGAAGTCTCCTTACAAAAGACGGGGAAGATACTGCCTTTTTTCTTATTTTATGAAGAAGAAAAGCAGGGGGTGACGAAAAAGAGGGGATCGAGAGAACGGGAGGCAGCTTCACCTGTCGTTTACAGGAGAGCTGTTTTTGTGTTATACTAAAACGAGCGGATGGCATAGTCCGTCTGTAAAATACGAGGGATAAGGGGAGAATTTGCCATGAAAGACAGGCAATATACAACAAAAGAACTATTTCGGCGCTTTCAGCCATATTTTAAACCGTATTGGAAAACACTGGTGCTGGATTTATTCTGCGCCGGGCTGACGACACTGTGCGAGCTGGTGCTGCCGATGATTATGCGTTACATTACCAATCAGGGACTGTATCATCTGGCAGAACTGTCGGTTCAGACAATTCTGGGTGTAGTTGCGATTTATCTGGCGTTGCGTGTAGTGGACTGCGTTGCCACTTATTATATGGCGGGCGTCGGACATATCATGGGCGCGAAAATCGAAACGGACATGCGCCGGGACGCGTATCAGCATCTGCATCAGCTGTCGAATACCTATTATAATAATACCAAGGTCGGACAGATCATGGGACGGATTACGAACGATCTGTTTGATGTGACCGAATTTGCGCATCACTGCCCGGAAGAATTTTTTATCGCCGGGGTGAAGCTCGTGATCGCATTTATCATCCTGATGCGGATCAATGTGCTTCTGACACTGATTATTTTCCTGATCGTTCCGATCATGGTTGCAGTGTGCATGCATCTGAATTTTAAAATGCGGGATGTATTCCGCAGACAGAGAAACCAGATTGGGGAATTAAACGCCCGCATTGAGGACAGCCTGCTGGGGCAGAAGGTTGTAAAGGCATTTACAAATGAACAGATGGAGACGAACAAGTTTGAGACAGACAACAGACAGTTCTTTGACATCAAACGAGATTCCTATCACCTGATGGCGGTCTTTAATGCGACAACCCACGCTTTTGACGGCGCAATGTATGTGTCTGTTTTGCTTTTCGGCAGCATATTTATGATAAAGGGATGGGTCGCAGCAGGCGACCTGGTGGCGTTTCTTTTGTATGTGACGACGCTGATTGCGACGATCCGCAGGATTATCGAGTTTGCGGAACAGTTCCAGCGCGGCATGACAGGAATTGAACGGTTTTTGCAGATCATGGATGCAGACATCGAAATTTTCGATGAGGCAGACGCTGTGGAAATGGGAGAGCCGAAGGGCGAAATCGCATTCCACAATGTGAGCTTTGAATATCCGGATGATCACAATCAGGTGTTCAAAAACTTAAACCTGACGATTCATCCGGGAGAAAAGGTAGCTCTGGTAGGACCTTCCGGCGGCGGAAAAACAACGCTGTGCAACCTGATCCCGCGTTTTTATGATGTGACGGGCGGTGAGATCACAATTGACGGAGAACCGATCAAGCATTTCACCTTAAAGAGCCTGCGCCATAATATCGGTGTCGTGCAGCAGGATGTTTATCTGTTCTCGGGCACGATCTATGACAATATCGTTTACGGAAGACCGGATGCGACACGTGAAGAAGTGATGGAAGCTGCAAAACGTGCGGGCGCGCATGAGTTTATCACAGAGTTGAAGGATGGCTACGACACCTACGTGGGCGAGCGGGGCGTAAAGCTTTCCGGCGGACAGAAGCAGAGAATCAGCATCGCCCGTGTCTTTTTAAAGAATCCGCCGATTATTATTTTGGATGAGGCGACCAGTGCGTTGGATAACGAGAGCGAATACGAGGTAGCAAAATCCCTTGGCAGGCTGTCTGAGGGGCGCACGACGCTGACCATCGCACACAGGCTTTCTTCTATCCGAAATTCCGATCGGATTTTGGTGCTGACCCATGACGGCATCGTGGAAGAAGGCAATCATGAAGAGCTTCTGGAAAAGCATGGCATATATGACCAATTCTACCGGATGGCGAACGAATTGAAATAAAAAAAGGGGGCAATGGTGTATGAAGCTGCAGTTTATCGGTGCGAATCATGAAGTGACAGGAAGCTGTCATTACCTGCAGGCAGGAGACAGTTATATGCTGGTCGATTACGGAATGGAACAGGGCGTCAACCGGTTTGAAAACTGCCCGTTGCCGGTTCCGGAATCCCAGATCAATTTTGTGTTTTTAACGCATGCCCATATCGATCATTCCGGCATGCTGCCGCTTTTGTACGCACACGGCTTCCGCGGCAAGATTTATACAACGGAAGCGACCGCGGACTTATGCAGCATTATGCTCCGGGACTGCGCCCACATTCAGCAGCAGGAGGCGGAGTGGAAAAGCAGGAAGGCAAAACGCCATGCCGGAATCGAAGTGGAGGAGCCGTTGTATACGATGGAGGATGCGATCGGCACTATCAACTGTATCGTACCATGCCCGTATGGGAAAGAATTGGAAATAAACGATAACGTGACGATCCGGTTTACAGACGTCGGGCATCTGCTTGGATCCGCCAGCATCGAGATATGGCTCAAAGAAGAGGGCTGCAGCAGAAAACTTGTTTTTTCAGGGGATATCGGCAACAAAAACCAGCCGCTGATAAAAGATCCGGAATATACAAAAACGGCAGATTATGTCGTGATGGAGTCGACCTATGGCGACCGCCTGCACGGCAGTACGCGCCCGGATTATGTCAGAGAGCTGACTCAGATCATCCAGGAGACGCTGGATAAGGGTGGAAATGTGGTCATTCCGTCGTTTGCGGTTGGGCGCACACAGGAAATGCTGTATTTTATCCGCAAAATCAAGGCGGATGGACTGGTTTCCAATCATGCGGATTTTCCGGTCTATGTGGACAGTCCGCTTGCGGTGGAGGCAACCGGTATTTTCAAACAAAACGAGCGGACCTGCTTTGACGAAGAGGCGATGGAGCTTGTAAGACAGGGCGTCAATCCCATCACGTTTCCGGGGCTGCGCCTTGCGATCACGAGCGATGAATCCAAGGCGATCAACTTCGATGAAACGCCGAAGGTCATCATTTCCGCTTCCGGCATGTGCGATGCCGGGCGCGTGCGCCATCATTTAAAGCACAACCTCTGGAGACCGGAGTGTACGATTCTGTTTGTTGGCTATCAGTCGGTCGGCACGCCGGGACGGGCACTGATAGACGGAGTGAAAGAAATGAGGCTGTTCGGAGAGACGGTGGATGTAAACGCACAGATCAGGGTGTTAACCGGAATATCCGGACATGCGGATAAAAACGGTTTAATCGACTGGATCGAGGGCTTTGAAACAAAGCCGAAAAAAGTGTTTATTGTGCACGGTGAGGATCTCGTTACGATGTCGTTTGCGGACTGCTTAAAGGATGAACACGGGCTCGATGCGTTTGCACCCTACAGCGGAACGGTCTTTAATCTGACGACGGAGACGTTTGAAAAGATTACAGAGCCTGTCGCTGTGAAAAAGAAGACCGCTGCAGCATCCGGCGGGCAGAGCAGCGCATACAATCGTCTTGTGGCTGCAGGACAGCGCCTGATGGCGTTGATTGGGCACTGCAAAGGAATGGCAAATAAGGATCTGGCGAAATTTGCAGACCAGATCAATTCGCTTTGCGATAAATGGAATTAAAATCAGGAGGAATCAAGGATAAGCATATGAGCATGGCAGATGAAATCTTTATCAATATGTGCCGGGATATTCTGGAAAATGGAACGAGCACGGAGGGAGAAAAGGTACGCCCGCACTGGCCGGACGGAACCAGCGCCTATACGATCAAAAAGTTCGGCGTAGTCAACCGCTACGACTTATCGAAGGAATTTCCGCTCCTGACGCTTCGCCGCACCGCTTTAAAGAGCGCGACGGACGAGATTTTGTGGATCTGGCAGCAGAAATCCAATAATATCCATGACTTACACAGCCATATCTGGGACGAATGGGCGGATGAAGACGGCAGTATCGGCAAGGCTTACGGCTATCAGCTTGGTGTAAAGCATCTGTATAAAGAGGGTCTGTTTGATCAAGTGGACCGCGTGATTTACGATCTGAAAAACAATCCTTTTTCGAGAAGAATCCTGACGAATATTTATGTGCATCAGGATTTGCATGAAATGAACCTGTATCCCTGTGCCTACAGCATGACCTTTAATGTGACGCAGAAGATAGGACACGATAAACTGACTTTAAATGCAGTTTTAAACCAGCGTTCCCAGGACGTTCTGGCGGCGAATAACTGGAATGTGGTGCAGTATTCTGTGCTTTTGCATATGCTGGCACAGGTGTGCGATATGGAGGTCGGCGAGCTGGTGCATGTCATTGCTGATGCGCATATCTATGACCGCCATGTGCCGATTATCAAAGAACTGATTTCGCGGACGCCCTATCCGGCACCGAAATTCTGGTTAAATCCGGAGATCAAGGATTTTTATCAGTTCACAAGAAACGACGTGCGCGCAGACGATTATGTGACCGGGGAGCAGATCAAGGACATCCCGATCGCAATTTGACGATAAAAGGAGAATACGCATGAATCTGATTGTAGCAGTGGATAAAAATTGGGCGATTGGCAATAAAGGGGAGCTGCTGGTGCGGATTCCGGCAGATCATAAGATGTTCCGACAGGAGACGACCGGAAAGGTTGTCGTGCTCGGAAGAAAGACGATGGATACATTTCCGGGCGGACAGCCGCTCAAAAACCGGGATAATATTATCCTGTCCCGCAACGAGGCATATCAGCAGAAGGATGCGCAGGTTGTGCATTCCATCGAAGAGCTTCTGGAGGCGGTCAAGGGATATGACACGAAGGAGGTTTATGTCATCGGCGGAAGCAGCGTATACGAGCAGCTGCTGCCATACTGTGATACCGCGCATGTGACTAAAATTGACCATGCCTATGAAGCGGATTCGTGGTTCCCGAATCTGGACGAGGATCCGGACTGGGAGATCACAGCCGACAGTGACGAGCAGTATTACTTCGACCTGACCTATCATTTCCTTAAATATGAGCGCAAAAAGGGCTGAGCACAGACGGCAGCTGTGGGCTGTCACGTCCGCGAATCGTCCGCAGCGACCGCTTTTTCAAACAGTAGTCCGATTAAAAACCACGCCGGCGCGAAGTCGAGGCGAATCACATGGCTGATGTTCCAGGGGCTTTTCTGGTAGCTCCAGGGGCATTGGCCTTTTTTATCCAGAAAGCGCCCGGTGGCGTACTCGACGGAAAAAATGCCGGTCATATAGATCAGCCCGCGCACGGTTTTGGGTAAATGCTTTAAAATCCGGTAGACGGGGCCGATCAGACAGGCGCAGCCGTAGATCGGAAACATCCATAAAGAAGTATGACAGGTCAGCGTTTTGTCCTGACGGCGCAGCGCTTCTGCGCCGGATACAAGGATTTCGAGGCACCAGCCGAGGATGCCGCATTTTAAAAAATCTTTACACAATTTTTTCATGGAAATAGTATGTGCAAAACTTCAAATTCCATGCAAACTGTGCTAAGATTAAGAGTAAAATTACAGACGGAGGAAGCGTTCATGGATTTGTCTACGCTCAGGAATGAAATAGACCGGATTGACAGCCAGCTGGTGCAGCTGTATGAGCAGCGCATGGAAATCTGCAGTCAGGTGGCAGAATATAAGATCGAAAATGGAAAAAAAGTATTTGACAAAACCAGAGAGGAAGAAAAGCTGGCGCGGGTACGCTCCCTGACCCATAATGATTTTAACAGTCAGGGTGTGACGGAGCTGTTTGAACAGATCATGGCGATGAGCCGAAAGCTCCAGTACCAGATGCTGGAAAGCCATGGACGCACCGGCAGGCTGCCCTTTATCCCGGTCGAAAATCTGGATACCAAAAAGGCGAGAGTCGTATTTCAGGGCGCAGAGGGCGCATATTCCCAGGCTGCGATGATGCGCTTTTTCGGGGAACGCATCGACAGCATCCATGTGGACAGCTTCCGGGACGCAATGAGCGCGATCGAAGAGGGCAGCGCGGAGTTTGCGGTGCTTCCAATTGAAAATTCGACGGCAGGGATCGTCAGCGAGATTTACGATCTTCTGGTAGAATTTGAAAACTATATCGTCGGTGAGCAGATTTTAAAAATCGAGCATTGCCTGCTGGGTGTTCCGGAGACGAAGATTTCCGACATTCAGACCGTATATTCCCATCCGCAGTCGCTGATGCAGAGCTCGCGCTTTTTAGGCGGGCATTCCTGGCAGCAGATTTCCATGCCGAATAATGCGTTTGCAGCGCGGAAGGTTGCAGAAGATCGTTTAAAAACCCAGGCAGCAATTGCCAGTGAGTATGCCGGGAAGGTTTACGGGCTGGAGGTATTACAGAAGCCGGTCAACAACGTTTCCAACAATTCAACCCGGTTCATTATCGTGACGAACCAGAAGATTTTTAAGAAGAATGCAAAGAAAATCAGCATCTGCTTTGAAGTACCGCACGAGAGCGGCTCGCTGTACCATATGCTGTCGCATTTTATATACAATCATTTAAATCTGACAAAGATCGAGAGCCGTCCGATCGAGGGACGGACGTGGGAATACCGGTTCTTCCTGGATTTTGAGGGAAATCTGGAAGACAGCGCCGTGAAGAACGCGCTGCGGGGACTTCGGGAAGAGGCCTCGAACATGAAGATTCTGGGAAATTACTAAACGGATGAAAACAGCCGGATAAGCGGAAAGGGAGAATACAACAGGATGAAAACAGAACAGCTGATCCTTTACCGGGATTTTGAAGAAGGGGATTTGCTGACAGACATGGTCTGGCTGGCAGAAAACTATGCGGACGATTTTTACAATCTGTCGGATAAGGCGGGGCTCTTATACGACTGCATGCATCGGCTGTTAGACATGGCGGGCAGATACGGCTTTTATGGAAATCTCTGGCACTGCTATCTTGCAAATCTTCTGGTAAATAAGGAAAACAGCTACAGCTGCAGCGCGGAAATCCGTGGCAGCGTGGAAGGCAGCGTGAATCTGGCGGCGCTTCACGATATCCGGATTTTCAAGGAATTTTATGATTATGATCTGCAAACGGTAGCAAAAGCGCTCGGAGCAGAGGAGTTTTCTATCGTGCTTTTCTACGAGGGCAATCCGCAGGAGAGCAAGGTATACAATACCCGTATCCGAGACCGGATCTGCGATCTTGCGCAGCGGTTCTGTCTGGACCATACGCCGGAAGAAATGAAGCAGACTCTTACAGAATTTTATCAGGAATACGGCGTGGGACGGTTCGGTCTGCATAAGGCATTTCGGATTGAAAAGAGAGACGGGCGCGCTGAAATCGTTCCGATCACCAATATCGCGCATGTGAAGCTGTCCGATCTGGTTGGCTATGAGATCCAGAAAAAGAAGCTGACGGACAATACCGAAGCGTTTGTCAACGGTAAAAAGGCGAATAACTGCCTGCTTTACGGCGACGCGGGAACCGGAAAGTCTTCCTGTATCAAGGCGATTGCCAACGAATATTACGGCAGCGGGCTGCGCATCATCGAGGTGTACAAACACCAGTTCCAGGATTTAAACGATGTAATCGCGCAGATCAAAAACCGGAACTACAAATTCATCATTTACATGGACGATTTAAGCTTTGAAGAATTTGAGATCGAATATAAATATCTGAAGGCGGTCATCGAGGGCGGTCTGGAAAAGAAGCCGGAAAACGTCCTGATCTATGCAACCTCCAACAGACGGCATCTGATCCGGGAGACCTTTAAGGACAAACAGGACAGGGATGAAGAGCTGCATGTCAACGATACCGTGCAGGAAAAGCTTTCTCTCGTGTCGCGCTTCGGCGTCAGCATTTATTTCGGCTCTCCGGACAAAAAGCAGTTTCAGAAGATCGTTTCGACGCTGGCAGACCGTTATGGCGTAGCGATGAGCGAAGACGAGCTTTTGTTAAAGGCGAACCAGTGGGAGCTGTCCCACGGCGGACTTTCCGGGCGGACGGCGCAGCAGTTTATCGATTATCTGTTAGGACAGTAAGCGTGCATTCTATTGTATGCGGCAGGAAAAGAGGCAGAAAGGATCATTCTGGCATATGAAAACGTTTGCGGCAATTAACGTGGGCTCCTATGAGCAGACCCTGAAAATTTATACGATCACCAAAAACAACGGCATCCGGGAGGTGGACTGGATTCGGAATCGTCTGGATCTTGGCGGTACCTTTGCGACCGGAAAGCTGAGCCATGAGGTGATGGACGAACTGTGTGCGGTACTGCGCAATTTTGTTTCGATTATGGAAGGCTATCGGGTGGATGACTACCGCGCCTGTGCCACGAGCGCCATCCGGGAAACAAAAAATACGGCGATCGTTCTGGATCAGATCATGCAGCGTACCGGAGTCAAGCTGGATGTGCTGAGCAACTCGGAACAGCGTTTCCTCGATTATAAATCGATCGCCAGCCGCGGCGGCTTCGAAAAAATCATCGAAAAAGGAACCCTTGTTCTGGATATCGGCGGCGGCAGCATTCAGATGTCACTGTTTGATAAGGATAAGCTTTCCGCGACGCAGAACATGCGCCTTGGTGTTTTGCGGCTGCAGGAAAAAATGAGCCGCTTAAATGTGCGTCCCTCTGAGAACGGTCCGCTTCTGGAGGAACTTCTGGAAGCACAGCTTTCTGTCTTCCGCAAAATGTACTTAAAGGATCGCGTGATCGAAAATATCATCGTAGTGGATGACTATATTTCCGCGCTGATTTTGGGAAAACTCGGTAAAGTAGCCGGAAGCGGATATCTGGACCGGGATTCGATGGCATCTTATATGAATTATTTGCACGATCATACGGATATGGAAATCGTGCGCTATTTTGATACACCGGAAGAAAATGTGCCTTTGCTTCGAATTTCATCCGCAATTGTCCGTCAGGTCGCGCTGATGACGGATGCAAAGATGATTTGGGCACCGGGCGTGTCGCTATGCGACGGCATGGTATACGAATATGCGGAAGAATATAAACTTCTGGCACAGGTGCATGATTTCGAACAGGATATCGTGACCTGTGCGCGCGGCATCAGCAAGCGTTATATGGGCAGCAAGCGCCGTGCGGAGACGCTGGAGCAGATCGCATTGACGATTTTTGACAGCATGAAGCGCGTGCATGGCATGGGCAGACGGGAACGGCTGTTGCTTCGGATCGCAACGCTTCTGCACGACTGCGGCAAATATATCAGCATGGTCAATCTCGGAGAGTGCTCCTATGCGATCATCATGGCGACGGAGATCATCGGGCTGTCGCACCGGGAGCGGGAAATCGTCGCCAATATCGTGCGCTATAATCACCTGGAATTCGACTACAGCATGGAAAACAGCGAGGGGATCGACCGGGAGGAATACTTAACGATCGTCAAGCTGACTGCGATTTTGCAGATCGCGAACGCGCTTGACCGCAGCCACAAGCAGAAATGCAGGGATATCAAGGCGGTGCGCAAGGACGACAAGCTGATTTTGACAATCACTACCAACGAGGATATTACATTGGAAAGAGGTCTGTTCGGTTCTCGGGCAGAGTTTTTCCGGGAGGTTTACAGCATCGAGCCGGTGATCCGGCAGAAACGGATTTTGTAAAACTGTGCCTGCACATGCTTTGACCGCAGCGGGAAATATCGCAGTAAAAATAAAAAGAAAGGGTCAGAAAATATGGATAAGAAAGAACTTCAGAATCCCGCATTGTATACAAACCGGGAGCTGAGCTGGCTTTTATTTAATAAAAGAGTGCTATCGGAAGCGCGCGACAAACAGCTTCTGTTATTTGAACGACTGAAATTTTTGAGCATTACCGCTTCCAATCTGGATGAATTTTTTATGGTGCGGATCGGCTCCCTTGTGGATATGATCCATGCCGAATATACCAAAAAGGACATCGCCGGAATGTCTGCAAAAGAGCAGCTGGACGTGCTGATGGAGGAAACCCATAAGTTTGCGGCGCTGCAGTATTCCACCTACAACCGGATGCTTCTGCCGCAGCTTCGGGCAAATGGGTTAAATTTTGTGGAGCATCACGAGCAGCTGACAGAGCGCCAGGCACAGTATGTGGATGAATATTTCGAAGAAAATGTGTATCCGGTTCTGACACCGATGGCGGTGGATTCTTCCCGACCGTTCCCGCTGATCCGCAACAAGACGCTGAATATCGGCGCGCTGGTTGCCAAAAAGGGAGAAAAGGATACGGAAATCGAGTTCGCAACCGTACAGGTTCCGTCTGTTTTGCCGAGAGTTGTGCGGATTCCGGCGGCGAAGGAGGGGGACACAGAGGTTGCGGTGCTGCTTCTGGAAGAGATCATTGAGCGCAACATCAGCAAGCTGTTTTTAAATTATAACGTTCTGTGCGCACATCCGTTTCGAATTACACGAAATGCCGATCTTGCAATCGATGAGGATGAGGCGGAAGACCTGCTTCTGGAAATTGAAAAGCAGATCAAAAAGAGAACCTGGGGACAGGCAATCCGCCTGGAAATCGAGGCGGCTGCGGACAGACGGCTGTTAAAGATTCTGTGCCGCGAGCTTTCCGTGCGTAAGGAGGACGTTTTTGAAATCGACGGACCTCTTGACCTGACTTTTTTGATGAAGGTATACGGATTGGAGGGCTTTGACGAGCTGCGTGCGCCGAAATATACGCCTGCGCCCGTGCCGGAGTTCGACGGTACCGACAATATTTTCGATGTAATCAAAAAAGGCGACGTGCTGATGCACCATCCGTACCAGAGCTTCGTGCCGGTCGTGGACTTTATCCGGCAGGCGAGCAAAGACCCGGATGTGCTTGCGATCAAACAGACACTGTATCGTGTCAGCGGAAATTCGCCGATCATCGCGGCGCTCGCACAGGCTGCGGAGAACGGTAAGCAGGTTTCCGTTCTGGTAGAATTAAAGGCGCGTTTCGATGAGGAAAACAACATCGTCTGGGCGAGAAAGCTGGAAAAAGCGGGCTGTCACGTTATCTATGGTTTGGTCGGCTTGAAGACCCACAGCAAGATTACACTGGTTGTCAGAAAAGAGGAGGATGGCATCCGCCGTTATGTACATCTGGGAACCGGAAACTATAACGATGCGACTGCAAAGCTCTACACCGATATCGGCATGATGACGGCAAGTGAAGCGATCGGTGAGGATGCGACGGCGGTATTCAACATGTTGTCCGGTTATTCAGAGCCGCGTTCCTGGAACCGTTTGAGCCTTGCACCGTTGTGGTTAAAAGATCGTTTCCTGTATCTGATCGAGCGGGAAAAGAAAAACGCGGAAGCTGGGCGTGAAGGACATATCATTGCAAAGATGAACTCCCTGTGCGATCGGGATATTATCGTGGCGCTGTATGAGGCGAGCCGCGCGGGTGTAAGGATTGAGCTGATCGTGCGCGGTATCTGCTGCTTAAAAGTCGGAATTCCGGGGGTGAGCGAAAATATTTCCGTGCGTTCGATCGTCGGAAACTTCCTGGAGCATGCGCGCGTATTTTACTTTGAAAATAATGGCAATCCGGAATTTTATTGCAGCAGCGCAGACTGGATGCCGAGAAATCTGGAGCGGCGAGTGGAGATTTTGTTCCCGGTGGAAGCACCTGCTTTGAAAGAAAAGCTCTGGCACATTCTGGAGGGACAGCTGCGGGACAACAAGAAAGCACATATCTTAAAGCCGGACGGCAGCTATGAAAAGGCGGACGGCCGCGGCAAGGAACCCTACTGCGCACAGGAGGTGTTCTGCAAAGAGGCACAGGAGATGAGCGTCAAAAAAGAATATCGGGACACACGGGTATTCATTCCGGAAACCCATGTGGAAATGGAGTAAGGACATGCAAAAAGAGCAAAATGTTCGGCTGGTACTGGCATCCGCATCCCCGCGGCGTCGGGAGCTGCTTTCGCAGATCGGACTGAAATTTTCCGTTATGCCGAGCACAAAAGAAGAAAATGCAAAAACGACGGAGGCAGGTGCACTGGTGCAGGAGCTGTCCCGCCAGAAGGCGGCGGATATCTGGGAGCAGCTGTCCGGCGGGCAGGGGCAGAATCCTGACGCAGATCAGGAGCAGATCTCTGAGGAAACGCAGGCGCCGAATCTTAACGGAAAACGGCAGCCGGAGCTGCTGGTGATCGGTGCGGACACGGTGGTATGTTGTGAGGGAAAGATCCTCGGAAAGCCGCATAGCAGGGAAGCGGCAGCAGACATGCTGGCAGCTCTGCAGGGGCGCAGTCATGAAGTCTATACCGGCGTAACGCTTTACAGTCAAAGCGAGACGGTCACATTTTTCGAGTGCACGCAGGTGGAATTTTATCCGATGACGGAAGTGGAAATTTCCGAATACATTGACAGCAAAGAGCCGATGGACAAGGCGGGCGCTTATGGCATTCAGGGATTAGGCGCGCGGTTTGTCAAAGACATCCGTGGGGACTATAACAATGTGGTTGGACTGCCGGTTGGACGTCTGTATCAGGAGCTGAAAAGCCACGGATGGATGTAGGAGCAGGTTTGAAACAAAGAAGTAGAGGTTACCCAAGAAATGCATATGAAAAAAGCAGTTATTTTTGATCTGGACGGGACGCTTGCGAATACGCTGACTTCCCTCGCCTATTGCACGAACCGGGCGCTGGAGGATTTTGGACTGCAGGCGATCCCACAGGAATGTTATAAAAAATTCGTAGGAAACGGAGCGCGCATGCAGATTACGCGGGCGCTGCGTTATGCAGGGGCAAAAGAGCAGCCCTCCCCCGTCCGGGACGATGATGGCTTTGCGGCGGTTCCGTGCCTTTTGGACGAGGTTTATGACCGATACATGGAATATTTCGCAAAGGACTGCCTGTATGAGGTCAAGCCCTATCCCGGCATTCCAGAGCTTTTAGATACGTTGAAGGAGAAGAACATTAAGATCGCCGTGTTCAGCAATAAGCCGCATGCCAACACGGTTGATGTGGTAGAAACGCTGTTCGGCAAAGGCTTTTTTGATGCTGTGCAGGGACAGAAAACGAATGTCCCCAAAAAGCCCGCGCCGGACGGCGTATACGCGATTATGGAACGGCTCGACGTTTCGCCGGAGGAAACGATTTACGTCGGCGACAGCTGGGTGGATATCGAAACAGGCAGAGCCGCAGGCAACTTCGCCGTTGGCGTGCTGTGGGGATTTCGGGATGAGGAAGAGCTGCGGGCACATCATGCGGACGCGGTGATTACAGCCCCGGGCGAGCTGCTGGAATTGCTGTGAAATTTTTTATTTTTTTCTGTAACGTTTTACCGCTTTGGCAGGATATAGAAGTATAGGCTGCCGGTGCAAACTCCGATTCTGGGACGTTGAAGCAATAGAATGCACGCTCTGCGAACATGCTATTGTCTGAACAAATAAAACGGCAGCTGGAAAAGGAGAGCTTCATGGCGGAAAACAACCCAAAACAAAAACGGCGCACGCCATCGTGGTGTGCGCAGCTGCCCAATCGGCTCGGCAGGCGGATGACAGAGTATTGTCTGAGAAAAGGCTGGTCGCTGTATGTGCTTTCAGCCGCATCCGGTGTGCCGCTGACAACGATCGCGCACATCGCGGACGGGTCGACAAAAAATCCGGGAATTTATACGATCATGCGGATCTGCAGGGCGCTGGACGTCCCGCTTGCCGTGTTCCTGGACGGACTGGAAGATGAGTGCGGAAATGAATGAAAACAAAAAAGAAAAACAAGGAGGAGAAATCCTCTCCTCACCAGAGGGTTCGGATTTTTCCTTCGGAAAAACAAGGAGGATTCTATGGGTTACGAGTATGATGAGGCGGTACTGAAGTGTTTTTTGAAGCAGCAGGACAGGCTGTTTCCGGAGCCGGTAGCAGAGGGAATGGAAGAGGCGGAAGCCTTCCTGGAGGACTGCATGGCGGTTGTTGTGGATTCCAAAGCTGCGGTGATGGAGTATTTTGAAGAAGCGGGAATCGACGTGGAGAACCCGGATCAGGTGTTGGACGAAGCAGAGGTTTTCGACGTCGGAGATGGGCGCTACCTGATCGTAGAAGGATAAAAGCGAATTAAAAAGCTCAGGGAATTTGTCACAAAGGTGACGTTCCCTGAGCTTTTTATTCATGATACTTTTTACATCTCAAACAGCTGTAAAATCGCTTCCGAGAGTCCATCGTGGTCGTTATCCTGCTGCGTGATAAAATCGGCGCAGGCTTTGACCTCGGGCGTAGCGTTTGCCATCGCAACGGCAGTTCCGGCAGCCTGCAGCATGGAAATATCGTTTTCGGCGTCTCCGGCAGCGACACTGTTGGAAAGTGGAATCTGAAAATGCTCGCAGACGAAACGGACAGCGTTTCCCTTCCCGGCGGTCTTATCGAAAATTTCAAGATAAATCGGATTGGAAAAAATTGCGGAGATCTTGTCGCCGTATTTTTCCTGAATTCTGCTGCGAAACGCTTCCAGACGTCCGTGGTTTTCCATATCGATCGCCAAAAGCTTGCAGGGTGCGTGTCCGATCGTCTTTAAAAGATCGTCGCTGACCTGATATTCCATTCCGGTGCGGGAGCAGTAGTGTTTTACTTCAACGCCGTCTTTGGGGGCAACAACGCAGGTATCGCTGTAGGAATGTAGGTACAGGCTTTCTTCCTGCGCCATCGAAATGATATCCTCGGCGATTTCGGTTGGGACACTTTTACGCATCAGAAAGGTTTTGGTGTCGCAGTCATAGACCTCGTTTCCGTTCGCAGCGATGATAACCGTATCGGGAAAGAGCAGACCGGCATTTTTCGCAACCTTTAAAACACTTGGCAGGGCACGGCCGGAGGTGAGTACCAGACGGTTGCCTGCTAGCACCATTTTGGAAAGCAGCAGCTGCATACCGGGCGAAACTTTTTTCGCGGAATTGAGCAGCGTGCCGTCTAAGTCGGTAAACAGTATTTTTTCAGACATCGAACAGTTCCTTTCTTTTTTTCTTGAGGGCAATCAGAATATCTTCCGGGATAAAAAGCTTGCCATAGCCGGTTCCAAGCTCCAGTCCGGGTTTGCTTTTTCCGTGAAAATCGGAGCCGCCGGAAATCAACAGCCCATAGCGGGCAGCCAGCTGGCGCATCTGACGCTCTTCCCCGGCGGAATAGGTCGAATAAACTGCTTCCAGCGCGACCAGTCCGGCTTCTTTTAAGTGGCGGACGAGGGAGGAAAGGTTATCCTTTCCCATATGGTAGAGCGTCGGATGGGCGAGAACCGGGATGCCCTTGACGGCGAGAATCAGGGAAACCGCCTGGGCGGGCGTGATTTTTTCCCGGGGAACAAAATATTTGGTATGGTCCCCGAGATAGCGGTCGAACGCTTCCGGCAGGCTTTTGACATAGCCGTGGTCGAGCAGATATCTGGAGTAATGCCCTCTTGTAATGACGCAGTCCGGAAAGGCTTCCAGCAGCTTTTCATAGCTGATATCGATGCCGTCTGCAGCGAGGCGGGCGCACATTTTTTCATTTCGCTCTTCGCGCGCACGAACGAAGCTTCCGATCTGCTCCTGAAAAGCGGGAGCATCCTCATCGATAAAAAGACCGACGATGTGGATGTCCTTTCCATAGTATTCTGTGGAAAATTCGATTCCGGGGATGACTTCGATGCCTTTTTCCTGTCCGTATGCGACGGCCTCCTTAACACCGGCAGTCGTATCGTGGTCGGTCAGGGCAAAAGCGGTCAGCCCCTTTGCAATCGCCATATCGACAAGCTCGGAGGGCGTAAAGCTTCCATCGGATTTGTTGGAATGCACATGAAGGTCTACGGTGTTCAATCTTCGTCACCCTCTCTGTCAGCGGTGTAAACGGTACGTTTTCTCGCCATTTCATCGCTTTCCAGGTATTCGTCATAAGTGGTGATCTTGTCGATTAAGGAACCGTCGGGCAGGATTTCCATAATGCGGTTTGCGGTCGTCTGTACGAACTGATGGTCGTGGCAGGCAAACAGCGCAACGCCCGGGAACTTGATCAGACCGTTGTTCAGTGCAGTGATGGATTCCATGTCCAGATGGTTGGTCGGCTCGTCTAAAATCAGGCAGTTTGCACCGGAAATCATCATTTTGGAAAGCAGGCAGCGCACCTTTTCACCACCGGAAAGGACTTTTACCTTTTTCACGCCATCTTCTCCTGCAAACAGCATACGTCCGAGGAAGCCGCGGACATAGGTTGCGTCCTTGACAGGAGAGTATCCGGTGAGCCAGTCTGCGATCGTATCGTCGTTGTCGAATTCTGCGGCAGGATCCTTCGGGAAGTACGCCTGGGAGGTTGTAATGCCCCATTTGTAGGTTCCTTCGTCGGGTTCAAGCTCGCCTGCAAGGATTTGGAACAGCGTGGTCTTTGCCAGCTCGTTGCTGCCGACAAATGCGATCTTGTCGTTGTGACCAACGATAAAGGAGATATTGTTTAATACTTTTACGCCATTTACGGTCTTGGAGATGCCGTCTACGGTGAGAACTTCATTGCCGATCTCGCGGTCGGGGCGGAAGTCAATGTAAGGGTATTTCCGGCTGGAGGGCTTGATGTCGTCCAGCTGAATCTTTTCGAGGGCGCGCTTTCTGGAAGTCGCCTGCTTGGATTTGGAAGCATTTGCGGAGAAACGGGAGATAAATTCCTGCAGCTCCTTGATTTTTTCTTCTTTCTTACGGTTTGCTTCCTTCATTTGCTTGATGAGCAGCTGGCTGGATTCATACCAGAAATCGTAGTTGCCGGCATAGAGGGTGATCTTGCCGTAGTCGATGTCTGCGATATGGGTGCAGACTTTATTTAAGAAATAACGGTCATGGGATACGACGATGACGGTATTTTCGAAATTGATCAAAAATTCTTCCAGCCATGCGATTGCATCCAGATCCAGATGGTTGGTAGGCTCGTCGAGCAGCAGGATGTCCGGGTTGCCGAACAGTGCGCGTGCCAGCAGGACTTTGACCTTTTCGCTGCCGTTTAAGTCGCGCATCATGCTGTAGTGGAGGTCGGTGTCGATGCCAAGGCCGTTTAATAAAGTAGCGGCGTCAGATTCTGCGTTCCAGCCGTCCATTTCTGCAAATTCTGCTTCCAGTTCGGAAGCGCGGATGCCATCTTCATCGGTAAAATCTTCCTTTGCGTAGATGGCGTCCTTTTCCTTCATAATTTCATACAGGCGTGAGTTACCCATGATGACGGTGTCCATAACGGTGTATTCGTCATATTTAAAATGATCCTGCTCCAGCACGGAAAGACGCTGTCCGGGAGTGATGACAATATCGCCATTGGTGGTCTCAAGCTGTCCGGAAAGAATCTTTAAAAAGGTGGATTTGCCGGCGCCGTTGGCACCGATGAGGCCGTAGCAGTTGCCCTCTGTAAATTTGATGTTTACGTCTTCAAACAGCGCCTTTTTGCCGAGGCGCAGCGTCACGTTGTTTGCACTGATCATGTTGAATTACCTTTCTTTTCCTGAAAAACATAAAAAACTACAATATGATATCAATCCTTTCCTATTTTACAGAAAATCATGAATATTTCAAGTGAAAAATGACCGCCGGGCAAGCTTTTTACTGGACAAAAGGTTTTCTGGATACTATAATTTAAAGAGCGTATCATGATCAGAAAGAACAATCGGTCAAAAAGGAAAGAACAGGATGGATCAGATTCAGGAAGGAGAGCATTTATGGCATACGGTTCAATGACAATGGAGGAACGGTTAAAAGAGCACATCAAAGAATACAGCCTGGAGAATCTGCTGGATCTTTCTTTGGTAAAGGCATGTTTTGAGGATATTTCCAAAGTGCTCGGGATCGAGCTTTTGCTGACGCAGCGCCACGGGGAAACCGCAGTGGAGGTCGGCAATTTTGCAGGCTTTGAGCCGGATGTTGTAAACGATCCGGGCAGAAAGCTTCGCGTGTTCAATCGGACGATTGGTCATCTCTATGTAAAAATGGATCATGCTTCAGATCAGGAGCTTGCAGAGCGCATTGTTGAACATATGATGCTGCAGTATGAAGCACTGGCGTGTGACCATTATCGTTACCGTGAGACAGCGATCTATGCAGACGAGCTGGAAGAGGCGATGGAGCAGGAGGCTTACCGCATCAAGCGCGGCGAACACGAAGACGCCCTGACTGGTTTGCTGAATAAGACCTATATGAAAGGACGCCTTCTGGAAATGCAGGAGACCGCTCCGGCTGCAGTGATCTGCGCCAATATTAATGACTGGAAATTTGTCTATGACCATTTCGGCAACGAGGAGAGTGACCGCCTGATCAAGACCGTTGCAGGTCTGATCCGCAAGGAAGCGAAGGAAGAGTACCTGATCGGCCGTGTGGACGGAGATGTATTCGAAATCGTAATTCCGACGCCGGAGGACGGAGAAGCGGAAGCGTTCTGTGACAGAATCCAGCAGGCGTGTACGAACTATGAAGATCCGTATCTCGCACCTTCCCTTGCGATTGGTCTGGTTTACCGTACGAATGTGGAAGAGTCCTTCGACAAATGTTATTCCGACGCGGAATATGAGATGTGTTACAACAAGCTGGATGTCAAGCATGCAGATGGCTATAAGGAGCGTCTGGAGCATGGACTGAAATAGTTACAGTTCACTCGCACCATTCGCAAAAGCGCATTCTGCGGACATTTTGTTATCGGGAACGAAAGAATCGCCGGGGGTGCAGCTGTGACTGTGCGCCTGGCGTTTTTACCGCATGGGAAACGGATGCCTCATGCGAAACCTGTCTGGTTGGAATTGTTACAGTTCCCACAAGCCATTCGTGAAAACCCTGTGAAATTCAAAAAAGTGCTGGACAATCCGGCATGCCTGTGATAAGATACAAAATAGTGATGCGTAATACATTTGTAATATATTCGTATATTGCAGTTTTGCAACCGTAGTCTAACGGATAGAACGGAGGCCTCCGACGCCTTTAATGCAGGTTCGATTCCTGTCGGTTGCATTTTATTCGCATCACTTTTTTTATTTTGACAATAGAACAGAAACCCGTAAATCAAACAGAATAGACAAAAAGGTTGTGATAGAAGATTGAAAAATAACATTTTTCAATCGCGAGATTTGTGTCTGCGCGCACTTGACAC
>ERZ832522.1655-NODE-1655-length-29272-cov-30.405654_pt1 | contig 29272 bp, 26 predicted proteins | sample MGYA00519951_ERZ832522 | MGnify/ENA primary metagenome ERZ832522 (study PRJEB31850, sample SAMEA3708728) | human gut metagenome | biome: human gut; feature: human-associated habitat; material: faeces | place: China | collected 2014 ... | reverse complement strand
CGGGCGTAAGAGATTTGAAGGGAGCTGTCCTTAGTACGAGAGGACCGGGATGGACGTACCTCTGGTGCACCAGTTGTCCTGCCAAGGGCATAGCTGGGTAGCTATGTACGGACGAGATAAACGCTGAAAGCATCTAAGCGTGAAACTCTCCCTAAGATGAGATCTCTCATCCTTTATGGAGTAAGGGCCCAGAAAGACGATCTGGTTGATAGGCCGGAGGTGGAAGTGCAGTAATGTATGCAGCTGACCGGTACTAATAGCCCGAGGGCTTGACCTACGATTTATGCAGGCAATGGCCTTCCTTCCATCCTCTTCTTTGTTCGGTTTTGAAGGTGTAAGCGAAAGACATCTGAGTGATATGCACCATTAGCTCAGCTGGTAGAGCACCTGACTCTTAATCAGGGTGTCCAGGGTTCGAGTCCCTGATGGTGTACCACGGTTATTTCACAAGGATACTTGTGTGATAATATGAAAGAAAATGGCCCGTTGGTCAAGTGGTTAAGACAGAGGCCTCTCACGCCTTTAACATCGGTTCGAATCCGGTACGGGTCACCATTTCTTCTTGACAAATTGCGTAAAAGTGCATATACTACTGTTTGTTACCGCTGATACGGTTTCAATAGTTGGTGCTGATTAGGGCGAGGGTCCACCCGTTCCCATCCCGAACACGGAAGTTAAGCTCGCTTCTGCCCACAATACTTGGCTGGAGACGGCCCGGAAAGATAGGTAGCGCCAACATAAGAGGAGATATCCGAATGGATATCTCCTCTTTTTATGCTTGCGAAGGCATAGGGCTTCGAGGTAAGCAATATAATGCGGTTTTCAGAGGGAGTGTGCCGAATACGTCCCTTTCTTGCACATATCCGGTAAAAGTAGAGGGATGGATTTATCAATGATGACGAAATTTGACGAATGGTACTTGCGTTTTGGTGGAAACGGTGCTATGATGCAACTATCAAGTGTTCGCCGAAAAGCCCATGGGCTTTTATCGTTTCAAAGAAACGATAAGGAGGGTTCAAAGAAAATACGGATTTCCGAAAAATGCGTCTGTTATTGCGAAGCCAGTGCTCACACGGGCCGTGGCGATCCGTATTCCCTTTGTGGCAGTTTCCGCAAAAGCCCAACGGCCAAGACCCGCACACGCAAAAAAATTAGGGGGAAGATACTATGACAAACCGCAAGTCCACCAAACGGGCCTTGCTGGGCAGCATCATGGCCATGGTTCTGTGCCTGGCTATGCTGGTAGGCGCTACCTTCGCATGGTTCACCGACACCGCAAGCACCGGCGTCAACAAGATCCAGGCCGGTAAGCTGGATGTGGCGCTGGAAATGAAGGATGCCGCTGGCCAGTGGGTCTCCGCCGAGGGCAAGACACTGAACTGGGTCAAGGCTGCTGCGGGCGAGCAGGTTCTGTGGGAGCCGGGCTGCACCTATACCCTGCCGGAGCTGCGTGTGGTGAACAACGGCAATCTGGCCCTGAAGTACAAGCTGGTCATCAGCGGTATTCGGGGCGATGCCGAGCTGAACAACGTCATCGACTGGGCCGTGACGTTGGACGGTGCGGCCTACGCCTTGGGCGAGGAGCACCATCTGGCCGCCAAGAACGGTGAGACCGTGGATGCCGATGTGCTGACCATCTCCGGCAAGATGCAGGAGAGCGCCGGCAACGACTACATGAATAAGTCTATTGACGGCATCGCCATCACTGTGGTGGCTGCGCAGGACACCGTGGAGAGCGACAGCTTCAACAATACCTATGATGCCAACGCCGAGTATCCGGCGATGCCCTATGTGACCTCTCACGAGGCCCTGAACACCAATCTGACACTGGCGGATATCCCCACCAACGAGGCTACCGGCAAGCATGATCCGGTGGAAGTCACGCTGGGCAACACGGAAGCCGGCGATATCGCTTACAGCGAGCATAGTTCCGGCTACACCGGCAAGGGTGTGATGCTGGGCAGCACCAAGCTGAACAGCTATGCTGCGGCCCCGGCAAAGGCTGGCGAATACACCTTTGTGTTCAAAAACGGCACCATCAACAGCGCCGCCAAGGGCTATTCCTCCATCGACAATTTGAAGGATACTTCCGTCTATATGTTGGTTCCCGGCAACAGCGATGTGGTGTTCGAGAACATGACCTTCAACGGCGTGGTGAGCTTCGATATCCAGATGTACACCTCTCCGTGGAGCTATCTGCACTCCATCACCTTCAAGAACTGCACCTTCAACGGTATCGTCGTGGGCTCCTGCCCGGCGGAGAAGGCAACCTTTGACGGCTGCACCTTCAACAACTACACCAATACGACCTATGCCAATAACTCCAACCCCATCTGGTGGCGTGCAGGCACCGGCTACTGGGGTACCGGCGCAGATGAGAGTGTCCACTCCCTGAAGGAGTTTACCTTCGTGAACAACACAGTCACCAGCACCCGTCCGGTAAAGATCGAACGCATCGGCTGGAACTGCACGGCCGGGATCACGATTCTGGACAACACCTTTGACATCAGCAAGCAGGCCGGAGATTCCGAGACCAAGAATATGGCCATCAACATCGGTCAGAGGGATAATACCAGCAAGTTTATCCTGACGGATGACGGCAACACCATCTCCGCCGGCACGGCGTCTCTGTATACGGCGGCGCTGGGCAGCGGATCCAACCAGTATGTGGCGGTTTCCGGCAGCACGGTGCTGGACCGGAACGGAAATGATAAGGTCATCACGGCCATGGTCTGGAAGACCACCACCGGCGAAACCTTTGAGATGAAGACCATCGACTGATCTGGTGGGGAGCAAAGAATAGCAAAGGGGGAGAGCCGCCTTACGGCGGTTCTCCCCCTTTGACGCAGGTCCTGCCGCTCTTTGCGTAGACAGTTGTATCCGAAAATGGATACGGAAGCGGGAGACGGAAGTGTCGATGAAGCGGCACGTCATTTGACAGGAAAAATGGCCGACGGCCATGGAAAATGATGGCGGAGGAAGTCAGAGCTTTTTTCATGTGCGGATATTTCTGCGAATTTTTGTTGCTTATGCCGAAATTTTTATTCGGGAATCTGCTATTTACCACAAAAACAGGGGTGAAGGTACAAATTCTGCAAAATGACAAAAAAGTTGATGTTTGTGTTGAAATGCAGACGGAACTGTGGTAGAATCATAGAAACATCGGTGTTCACAGAAAGGCAATAAATGTACGCCTGCTGTGTGTACCATGATCTCAGCGGCTGCCGGAGGCGGCCCTCGGAAGGAGCAGGCATGGCTGACAAGAAGAAAAAACAGGCTGGCCGCCGTGCCTATCTCAACGATTTTCATCGGGATCTTACCGGGGCCTACATCTATGACGGCAGCCATTTCCACTTTGCCGGGGACGGCTGGAAGCAGGTGCTCCTGCGGCTGTGGGCGCTGGGGCTCGTGCTGGTGGTGCTGGTGCTGGCGGGAGGCTTCTCCGGCGAGACCATGTCCCACTGTGTGTTCCAGATCCTGCCCTATCTCGTGGAGGTGGGAGCCGTGGGCAGCGTCGTCTGGGCGCTGGTGCGGCTGACGTCCGGCGGCGAGACGCTGCGGGCCTACGTCTACAAGGCCACCGTTCAGGCGCTGCCGGGACGGGCCGTGCTGGTGATGTGCGCCGCCGGGGCCGGAATGCTGGGAACGGTGTTGTGCATGATCGTCCACGGAACGGCGGGACGGCTGGCGGGGCTGCTGCTGTGCCTTCTGCTGAAGGCGGCGCTTCTGGCCGGGGCATGGCTGCTGCGGCGCTATGTGCAGACCCTGCCGTGGGAAGGGCCGCCGAAGGAAACGGCGGACTGATGCTTCATGTGTGAACGTCGGATAGCGATATCCGTTTTGTTCAAATATATTTAAGGAGGATCCCAATGAAAAAAGTAACTCGTATCCTTGCTCTTGCGCTTTCCGTTGTGATGTGCCTGAGCTTGGTCGTCGGATGCGGCAAGAAAGATGGCGGCAATTCCGGCGCAAAAGACACGCTGGTCGTGGGTTATTCCCCGTTCAGCAGCAAGTTCTCCCCCTTCTTCTCAGAGACTGCTTACGATCAGGATGTTTACACCATGACCGCACTCGGTCTGCTCACTAGCGACCGTACTGGCGCTATCGTTGAGAAGGGCATCAAGGGCGAGACCCGCAGCTACAATGGCACCGACTATACTTACTATGGTCCTGCCGACATGACCGTCAGCGAGAACCCCGACGGCACCGTGTACTATGATTTCACCCTGCGTGACGATTTGAAGTTCTCCGATGGCGAGCCCATCACCATCGACGACGTCATCTTCTCCATGTACGTTCTGTGCGACCCCACCTATGACGGTGGTAGCACCCTGTACGCTCAGCCCATTCAGGGTATGGCCGAGTACCGTTCCGGTATGTCCACCATGTCCAAGTATCTGGGCGAGCTGGGTGAGGGCAGCACTGATTTCTCCGTGGTTGACGAGGCCACTCAGAAGGCTTTCTGGGATGCCATCAACGACGGCGGTGTGAAGTTCGCTCAGGAGATCGTGGACTACATGGTCGCGAACGCCGGCGTTGCCGAGGGCGATGTCAAGGCCGCTGCTGCCGGCTGGGGCTTCGATGGCCTGGCTGACGATGCTACCGCTAAGGATCTCTTCCTGGCCATTGCTGCCAAGTATGACTGGAACTTCTCCGCCATGGAGGCTGAGACTGCCGGTTCCGCTCTGTCCGATCTGCTGCCTGCGGATGTGTACGCCGCCTCCACCAAGGCTGTCACCTTCGGTGAGTCCGCTGCCAGCATCACCGGTATCCAGAAGACCGGCGATTACAGCATGCGTGTTGTGCTCAGCGAGGTCTCCGCTACCGCCGTGTATCAGCTGGGCGTTGTGATCGCTCCTATGCACTACTATGGTGAGAAGGACAAGTACGATTACGCCAACAACAAGTTCGGCTTCGACAAGGGCGATCTGTCCCATGTCCGTTCCGTCACCACCCAGCCCATGGGCGCCGGCCCCTACAAGTTCGTTAAGTTCGAAAACGGTACTGTGAACTTCGAGGCCAACGATTCCTACTATCTGGGCGCTCCCAAGATCAAGCACGTCAACTTCCTGGAGTCTCAGGAGACCGATAAGCTCAACGGCGTCGTCACCGGCACCATTGATATCACCGATCCTGCCTTCAGCGCCGACACCGTGGACGCTATCCAGCAGCAGAACAGCAACGGCGAGCTGAACGGCGACAAGATCACCGTCAATACCGTGGATAACCTGGGCTACGGCTACATGGGCATTTCCTCTGTGGCTGTGAACGTGGGCGGCGATCCCGGTTCCGACGCCTCCAAGAACCTGCGTAAGGGTCTGGCCACTGTGTTTGCCGTTTACCGTGAGCTGAGCGTCGAGTCCTACTATGGCGAGCGTGCCAGCGTGATCAACTACCCCATCTCCAACACCTCCTGGGCTGCTCCTCAGGCAACTGACGCCGGCTATCAGGTGGCCTTCTCCGTGGATGTCGATGGCAAGCCCATCTACACCTCCGGCATGAGCGCCGATGATAAGTATGCCGCCGCCAAGGCCGCTGCTCTGGGCTTCTTCCAGGCCGCCGGCTATACCGTCGAGAACGGCAAGATCACTGCCGCTCCTGAGGGTGCCAAGATGCAGTATGAGGTTCAGATCCCCGCCGACGGTACCGGCAACCACCCCTCCTTCATGATGGTCACCGAGGCTAAGAAGGCCCTGGCTGAGATCGGTATGGATATCGTGGTCACCGACCTGTCCGATTCTAGCGCTCTGTGGGATAGCATCCGGGCCCGTCAGGTAGATATGTGGTGCGCCGCCTGGCAAGCCACTGTGGATCCTGATATGTATCAGATCTACTACGCCGACGTTGCCGACTTCAACGGCGACATGGGCAATGGCTACAACCCCATGGGTGGTCCCGATCAGGGTAACTCCAGCTACATGTACTGCGTCGCTGACGAGGAGCTGGATAACATGATCCTGGAGGCTCGTAAGTCTCTGGATCAGTCCTATCGTAAGACCCTGTACAAGGCTTGCCTGGACACCATCGTTGACTGGGCTACCGAGGTGCCTGTCTATCAGCGTCAGAACGCTATCATCTTCAGCACCGAGCGTGTCAACATCGACACTGTGACTCCCGATATCACCACCTTCTATGGCTGGATGAGCGAGATTCAGAACATGGAGCTGAAGTAAGCAATTTGCTTATAATGGCATCCGGTCAGTCCTGCTGACTGACTGAGCAGACCCGGCGAACCGGTGGCCACTGCGGTCACCGGTTCGCCCCGGCTGCATATCGGGAAGCGACTTTCAAAAAATATGCAGGTCGCTGCCTGATGTGCAGTGGGCTTTGCGGCATGGCGTCTGAGCGGCGCCGGCCCGTTGTATCATCAGAACGGAGGTTGAATTTGTGCGAAAATATGTTTTGAAAAGAATACTGATTTCCATTGTGATCCTGTTCTTTGTTTCGTTCATCATCTATGGCTTGATGCGCTGTCTCCCGACGTCCTATATCGAGAGAATGGCACAGCAGAAGGCTATGGCGCCCGGCTCCAAGGGCTATGAGGAGTGGCTGGCCCAGCTGGAAGAGATGTATCATATGAACGGCGGGATCATTTCCGGCTTTTTTGCGTGGATGGGCGAGATGTTCACTGGCAACTTCGGTGACAGCTGGCTGTACACGGTGCCGGTGCTCCAGAAGTTTAACGAAACGGTGTGGCTGTCCTTTGTCATGGGCGGCATCGCCTTCATTCTGGAGATCATCATTGCCATCCCCTTGGGCGTGCTGGCTGCCACCAAGCAGTACAGCAAGACGGACTATGCCATCTCCATTTTTGCGTTGGCCGGTATCTCCCTGCCTACGTTCTTCTTTGCGTCCCTGCTGAAGCTGGTCTTTTCCGTGAAGCTGGGCTGGTTCGACCTGTACGGTCTCATCGGCCGTAACTACCAGCAGCTGTCTGCGGCCGGTCAGTTCTGGGACAAGGCGCATCATCTGGTGCTGCCCATCGTGACGCTGGTGGTCATCAGCGTCGGTTCCCTGATGCGCTATACCCGCACCAATATGCTGGAGGTGCTGAACGCCGATTACATCCGTACCGCACGGGCCAAGGGCCTGTCCGAGCGGAAGGTCATCTATCACCACGCCTTCCGCAACACGCTGATCCCGCTGGTCACCATCATCGGCGGCAGCCTGCCGGGCCTGTTCTCCGGTGCTCTGATCACCGAGACCCTGTTCGGCATCCCCGGCATCGGCTTGACCTCGTATAATGCCATGGTGGGCGGCGATATCCCGTTCTCCATGTTCTATATGACGTTTTTGGCGATCCTGACCCTGCTGGGCAACCTGATCTCCGACGTCCTGTATGCGGTGGTCGATCCCCGTGTACGTATCGCTTAAGAAAGGAGGAAATAAACGATGGCAGATCATAACGAGAATCTGAAGGATACTTTGAATGAAGAGATCGAGCACGCCGACCAGAAGCCGGCGGAGGAACACTATTCTCTGAACGATGACCGCCGTGTGAAGGTGCTGTCCCCCGGTATGCTGGTGGCCAAGCGCTTCTTCCGGAACCGTCTGGCGGTGACCGGTATGGCGATCCTCTTGTTCATGTTTGTTTTCTCCTTTATCGGTGGACTGATCTCCCCCTATGAGCAGGATAAGTTCTTCTACGCCGATAAGACCATCCGCCGGGAGTTTGCGGCGGTCATCAAGAATACGGAGTTCCGCTATTCTTCGGCGGACGATTCCGTGTTCGGCCTGCCTGCTCAGGCGCAGGCTATGCTGGCCATCCAACAGCAGAAGGACGGCTTTACCTACCGTGACAACAGATTCACCCTGACCAAGGAGGCGGAGGACTTTTACAGCGTCTCCGTAAATGGTCAGGTGGTGGGTCTTGCCTACAAGAGCGTGGTGAGTCCCTCCGCTTCGGACGCCACCCTGTCCTTTGAGTTCACCTATCAGGCCCTGAAGGCCTATCTCACCGATGGTGCGGATACCTTCACGGCGGACGGCAAGACCTACACCGTGGATGAAAGCGGCAGCGTCATGGACGGCGCCACCGAGGTGGCCTATGTCAGCCCCTACGTGGTGCAGGCTCTGATGCCAGACGTGTTCCTGTCCCGTGACTTCAAGGATAAGCTCATCGACACCATCAACGCCGGCGGCGAAAAGTTCACCTACACCGACGAGTCCCTCATCGTGGATGAGGAACCCGCCACCGATGAGGAGGACGGTACCAACAGCGCCATCACCCCCGACGACAGTCAGGTGCCTGATGACACGCCCCAGAGCGCTACGGCGGAGTATGATATCTCCTTCGACGCTGCCACCAACAGCTGGTCCGTTCTGCAGGAGCAGACCAGCCGCCAGTACGATAAGTATTCCGCTCCCAGCAAAGAGCACCTGATGGGTACCGACGGCTACGGCATGGATATGCTGACCCGCCTGATGTACGGCGGCCGTGTGTCTCTGATGATCGGCTTCATCGTGATCGTCATTGAGACGGTCATCGGCGTTATCTTCGGCGGCATTGCCGGTTATTTCGGCGGCTGGGTGGATAACCTCATCATGCGTGTGGTGGATATCTTCTACTGCATCCCCTCCATGCCCATCATCATCATTCTGGGCGCCGCCATGGACGCTCAGCGTGTGGATGGCTGGCTGCGAATGATATACCTGATGCTGATCCTGGGCTTCTTGGGCTGGGCCGGTATCGCCCGTCTGGTCCGTGGCCAGATCCTGTCCCTGCGTGAGCAGGAGTTCATGACGGCCACCGAGGCCTGCGGTATCAGCGTCTCCCGCCGGATCTTCAAGCACCTGATCCCCAACGTCATTCCTCAGCTGATCGTCAACTGCACCATGGGCTTGGGCTCCGTGATCATCACCGAGGCCACCCTGTCCTTCCTTGGTCTGGGCGTGAAGTTCCCCTTCGCTTCCTGGGGCAACATCATCAGCGACGTGAATAACACCCACGTGCTGACCAACTACTGGTGGGTGTGGATCCCCGCCGGTCTGCTGCTTCTGCTGACGGTTCTGGCCTTCAATCTGGCCGGCGACGGCCTGCGGGATGCATTCGACCCGAAGATGAAGCGCTGAGAAAGGAGGAGCCTGTATGTCTAAGAAGAATGAGACCGGCTATCTGTCCGCTAAGGAATCCCGGCGCATCTCCCGTGAGAACCGCCGCATCACAGATCAGCTGGAAAAGCGCCATAAGCGCAAGAATGTGCCGGAGTCCGAGTATCTGACTCAGATGAAGGATCCCAACAACGCACTGGAAATCGAGAATCTGCATACCTACTTCTTCTCGGATGTGGGTACCGTCCGTGCTGTGGACGGCGTCTCCTTCGACGTCCCCATCGGCAAGACCGTGGGCGTGGTGGGCGAGTCCGGCTGCGGTAAGTCCGTTACCAGCCTCTCCATCATGCAGCTGCTGCAGCGGCCGCAGGGCCAGATCGTGGACGGCGAAATTCGCCTGAACCTCGGCAACGGCAAGTGCTACGACATCACCAAGACCCCCACGGAGCGGATGCAGAATCTGCGGGGCAACTATATGTCCATGATCTTTCAGGAGCCCATGACCAGCCTGAACCCGGTGTTCCGCATCGGCGCTCAGCTGGACGAGGTCATTGCCCTCCACGACGGCGAGGGTAAGAGCAAGGAGGAGATCAAGGAACGCTCCATCCACCTGCTGGAGATGGCCGGTATCGCCAACTGCGAGGGCGTGTACAATATGTTCCCCCACGAGCTGTCCGGCGGTATGCGCCAGCGTGTCATGATCGCTATGGCCCTGTCCTGCAACCCCAAGCTGATCATCGCTGACGAGCCCACTACGGCTCTGGACGTGACCATTCAGGCCCAGATCCTGGATCTGCTGCGGAATCTGAAAAACAAGATCAATTCCTCCATCATGCTCATCACCCACGACTTGGGTGTTATCGCAGAGATGGCGGATTACGTGGTGGTCATGTATGCCGGCCGTGTGGTGGAGAAGGGTACGGTGGAGGAAATCTTCGCCAATCCCGCCCATCCCTATACCATCGGTCTGATGGCCTCTAAGCCCGTGGTGGGCAAGAAGGTGGATAAGCTGTACTCCATCCCCGGCAAGGTGCCTAACCCCATCAATATGCCGGACTACTGCTACTTCAAGGATCGCTGCGAGATGCAGGTGGAGAAGTGCAGCGGCGAGTATCCCCACATGATCCAGCTCTCCCCCACTCATATGGTCAGCTGCTATCGTTACTTTGACGGAAAGGTGGGTGAATAACCATGGCACACGAGAAGAAAGTCGTTGAAACGCCGGTGGAGTATGATCCCCAGTACATTCTGCAGGTCAAGGATCTGAAGAAGCACTTCCCCATCAAGGGCGGTATGATCAGCAAGACCGTAGGCCATGTGAAGGCCGTGGACGGCGTCACCTTTAACCTCAAGCGTGGTACTACCATGGGTCTGGTGGGCGAGTCCGGCTGTGGCAAGACCACCACCGGCCGCACCATCCTGCGTCTGGCCGGCGAAAAGACCGGCGGTCAGGTGCTGTTTAACGGTAAGGACGTGTATGCCCTCTCTGACAAGGAAATGCGGGATATGCGCACGAAGATGCAGATCATCTTTCAGGATCCCTTCTCCTCTCTGCAGCCCCGTATGCCCGTGGGCGAGATCATCGGCGAGGCGGTGCGTGAGCACGGTCTGGTGAGCAAGGAGGAGTTCGATGATTACATCGATCAGGTCATGGATAACTGTGGCCTGCAGCCCTTCCACAAGGACCGCTATCCTCACGAGTTTTCCGGCGGCCAGCGGCAGCGTATCTGCATTGCCCGTGCGCTGGCCCTGAACCCGGAGTTCATCGTCTGCGACGAGCCTGTGTCGGCTCTGGATGTGTCCATTCAGGCTCAGATCATCAACCTGCTGAAGAATTTGCAGAAGAAGTACAACCTGACGTATCTCTTCATCTCCCACGATCTGTCCGTGGTGGAATACATCTCCGACACGGTGGGCGTCATGTATCTGGGCAATCTGGTGGAGTACGGCGCTACGGAGGACATCTTCCGCAACCCGCTGCACCCCTACACCAAGGCTCTGTTTTCTGCCATCCCGGTGCCGGATCCCACGGTGAAGATGGATCGTATCGTGCTGGAGGGCTCCATTCCCTCCCCGGCCAATCCGCCGGCTGGCTGCAAGTTCCATACCCGCTGCGCCAACTGCATGGAGAAGTGCAAGACCGAGGTGCCTCAGCAGCGTGAGATCGAGCCGGGCCACTATGTGGTCTGCCATCTGTACGACGAGGCATGAGCGACCAGCACAAGGAGTGGGAGGACGACGGCCGCACGGTAGCGGATATGTCCGGTTTGGACCGACCGACCCTGTTCGGCCATAAAGAGAGGGCCTCCCGGAAGAAGCAGCAGGAGTCGTCCGACGGCGAATATGTGCCGCCCATGTCCAGAGGCGACCGATGGGCGTTCCTGCTGGGTACCATGAAGGCGTCCCTGCTGATCGCACTGGCGTTTCTGGGCGGTCTTGGCCTGTGTATCTGGCTGTTGACGCTGCTTCTGCACTGAACCACACCGTCCGAAAGGGTGTGCTGCTTCCGGCAGCGCACCCTTTTTCCATACCATACGCTGCGGCTGCTCTCCGGGAGAGCAGCCGCCCATGATGAGAAAGGAAGAATAAGATGATCTCTGCAATGCTGCAATACATCCAGCGCAGCCCCGACTGCTTCCACGCCGTGGAGGAGCTGCGCCAGCGTCTGCTGCGGGAAGGATACACGGAGCTGCGGCCCGGCCGGTGGCAGCTGACGGCAGGGGGGAAGTACTTCACCACCAAGAACGGTTCCTCTCTGATGGCCTTCCGCCTCCCGCAGGAGGCCCCCGCCGGCTTCCTGCTGACCGCCAGCCATTCCGACTCCCCCTGCTTCCGTCTGCGGGATCATGCGGAGCTGACGGGGGAGTATATCCGCCTGTCCGCCGAGCGCTATGGCGGCATGATCAATGACAGTTGGCTGGATCGGCCCCTCAGTGTGGCGGGCCGGGTAGTGGTCCGCCGGGAGGGCGGACTGGAGGCCCGTCTGGTGGATTTGAAGCGGGATGTGGCCCTGATCCCCCGTGTGGCCATCCACCTGAACCGGGAGACCAACAGCGGGGTCAAGTACGACCCGGCCCGTGATCTGGTGGCCCTGTACGCCGCCGGAACTGGCAGTGGCAGCTTCTATCGGGAGGTGGCCAGAACGGCGGACTGCGCCCCGGAGGACGTGGTAGCCGGGGATCTGGTGCTGTACAACAACCAGCCGGGGACCGTCTGGGGACCGGAGGGCGAGTTCGTGTCGGCCCCCCGGCTGGACGATCTGGCCTGTGTGTTTGCCTGCACCGAGGGCTTTCTGACGGCGCAGGAGCGGGACATGGTGCCGGTGCTGTGCGTGTTTGACAACGAGGAGATCGGCTCCGAGACCAAGCAGGGGGCGGCCTCCGTATTCCTGCCGGAGACGCTGGCGGCCATCTCGGAGGCGCTGGGCCTCTCCGCCGCCGACCACCGGGCGCTGCTGGCGGACAGCATGATGCTCTCCTGCGACAATGGCCATGCCCGCCACCCCAACCACCCGGAGCTGGCGGACACCAACGAGGCCCCGGTGCCCAACGGCGGCGTGGTGGTGAAGCACTCCCCCCGCTACGCCACAGACGGCGTGTCTGCCGCCGTGTTTACGGAGCTCTGCCGCCGGGCAGAGGTGCCGGTGCAGCACTACGCCAACCGTCCCGATCAGATGGGCGGGGCCACGCTGGGGAACATCGCCGACACCAAGCTGCCCATCCCCACGGTGGACATTGGCATGGCCCAGCTGGCCATGCACTCCTGCTTCGAGACCATGGGCAGCCGGGACGTGGAGGCTTTTGTCCGGGCCGTGCGGGCCTGCTATGAGAGCAGCCTGCGCTTCACGCCGGAGGGCGTGGCGCTGCGGTAACGGGGCAGGGAAGCCCACACACCCCATGAGAAAACCATAAACGACAGGGCGGCGCAGAAAAACTCTGCGCCGCCCTGTCGTTTATGGGAAATTTTGCAGGTTTTCATGGTAAAACATTCCTGTTATATGGATACTGCTACCGAGTAGTAGAATGGACAGCATTCGTTTGCACATCGTCAGGTCTTAGAAGATGTGTATGCGGGTGCTGTTTTTTTGGAGGTCTGTCTATGCGGAGAAAGCTGCTGCAATACTTTTCCAGAGCCGAGAGGCTCCTGTGGGGCCTGTCGGCGGCGTTTATCGTCGGATCCTTCTGCGCCTTTGACCGGGAGAATTATCTGACGCTGGCCGCCTCGCTGATAGGCGTCACGTCGCTTATCTTCAATGCCAAGGGAAACCCCATCGGACAGGTGCTGATGGTGCTCTTTAGCCTGCTGTACGGCTTCATCAACTGGAGACGGATGAAGGAGCGCCAGCGAGCATAAGGCCCCACGACACGGTGCAGCCAACAAAAACCGGCAGACGCCATGCGTCTGCCGGTTTTTGAAAGCCATATTCTGCAAAGCTGCCTATCAGGGCGTGACGGCGCAGGTGTGTCCCAGCACTTTATAGCTGTCGCCGCAGACCTGCCACGAGCCGTCCGTCTGCCGCCGGAGGGTCAGGGTATGATCCACGGAGGTCCGTGTGGCGGCGATGACGCCCTGCCGTAGGTGATCCACCCGTAGAATCTCCCGAAGGGTCACCTGCACCGTCTCGCCGCTCTGCTGCATGGGGGCAAAGTAGGCGGGGCGGCACTGTACATCGTAAATGACGGCGTACTCGTCCACGGCGACCTTCGCCAGCGCCTGTGCATCCTCCCGCAGGGGAGCGGTGCAGCGATCCGGGGCAGCGGGGGTTCGCCCGGCCATGACGGCGGCCCGCAGATCCAGATAATTCTGGATGGCGGCGAGGATGTCCTCCGACGGGAGGGAGGCGGTGCCGCAGCCGCTGAGATAGCCGCACAGATCGGACTCCTCGCAGTCGTCGCCCACCACCTGCCAGCCTTGGGCGGTACGGTTCAGGGTCAGATGGTGCAGAGAGCCGTAGCCGAAGGTATCGCCGGTGGTCTGGGTGAGGTCGCTGGAATAATTGGCCTCCACCCGGAGAGAGGCCCACACCTCCACCGCATCCTCGCTGCGGTAAATAGGGTTCATGGGATACACCTGTACCCGCTGCTCCCCCCAGATATAGCTGGACCACAGGAAGCCACGGGTCAGTGCCTCCTGACGCAGGGTGTCCGTGGTATAGGGCTCCTCCGGCAGAGGATCATCGGGTCGGGCCAGAGCGGTGCAAAGCATGGTGGTATAGGAGAGGATGGCCTGCTGCTGTTCCTCCGTCAGGGTCTCCGCCTCCCCGGCCAGCTCACAGGTGATGACCGGCTGGAAGGGCGCACGGCGCAGGGCCTCGTCCTCCGCCGTGGGGGCCTGAGGTGTGGAGGGGCCAGAGGGAGCGGCAGGGGATGTACCGCAGCCGCTGAGAGCCGTTATCAGCAGCAGTAGGACGCACAGAAGAAGTGATAGGCGGCGGAACAAACGGTTCATGGGATACCTCCTTTTTTACACCAGATGACGACAAATTATGACTATAATGTATAATATAGAGTGCAATATGTCAAGAAAAAAACAGAGAATTTCACAAAAAGTGGGCGCTGCATAGCAGCGCCCATCGGCAGGAAAATTTTCGGCAGCCTCACGCCTCCCGGCGAAAGACATGGATATCGAAGCTGATGGTGACCGCCAGTTCCTCCAGCGCCGCCAGACGCTGACAGCCGGACTTGGGAGTTTTCCAGTAGTAGGGGGTCATCTGGAACAGGGCGTGGATGTCCTCCTGCCCCAGCACCCGGATGCGGTCCTCCACATGGCGGATCTCGGCGTAGGCGAAGCCTTCGTAGGGAGTCTCCTTCACCTCGTTGGGATAGGGGTGGTCATAGAGCACCTGCTTCAGCTCCCACAGGTGCTTTTCCGACGGCACCACATAGAGAAACGTGCCGCCGGGCCGGAGCGCCCGCCGAAATTCCTCCAGCGCCAGCGGGGAGAAGCAGTTGAGCAGCAGGTCGATGGATCGGTCCGCCACCGGCAGGTGATAGGAGGAGGCCACGGCGAACTCCACATCCTTTTCCCGCTTGGCGGCCCGGCGGAGGATGGCCTTGGAGATGTCCGTCCCCGCCATGCAGGGGGCCTTCCCGGCGTCCCGCAGCGCCCGGTAGACGGCGCTGGTGTAGTATCCCTCGCCGCAGCCGGTGTCCAGCACCGCCGGATGCTCCGGGGCATAGTCCAGTGCCAGACGGCACAGGGCATCCCGCAGGGCGGCGTAGTAGTCCTTGCTGAGAAAGACACTGCGGGCGGCGGCCATGCCCTTGTCGTCGCCGGGCATTTTGGAATGCTTGCGGTTGGCGGGCAGCAGATGGGTGTAGCCCTCACGGGCCACGTCATAGCTGTGGCCCGCCGGACAGCGGTAGCGCCCCGGCTCCCGCTCCAGCGCCGCCCCGCAGATGGGGCAGACGAACAGGCTCATTGCCCACGCTCCTTTCGGACGGTGACGTCGTGGATCCACTGTCCCGTGCGGATACGCAGGGCGCACAGCGGCACCTTCAGCAGGCTCTCCGACTGGATGGCGGCGGCGATCCACCAGTAGTCCGCCTTCAGCACCAGCGCCAGCAGCGCCGTCAGGGGCAGGGCCATGCACCACTGGGGCCCCACGTCCAGCAGGGTGGACCAGAACACGTCGCCGCCCGCCCGCAGCACGCCGGTGACGGCGGAGATAGAGTAGGCGTGGAGGGGGATGGACAGAAAGCCCGTCACCGCCAGCGCCGTGGCGATGGCGGCGGACTCGCCGTAGAGCTTGAACAGCGGGAACACCACCGGCACGAACAGCGTCGGCACCAGCAGCAGAGACAGGGCCGTCAGCCCCGCACCCACCAGCGCCGTGAACACCAACAGCGTCCGGCTCAGGTCCATGACCTCCTGATGGCTGCGGCCCTCACCGATGGATTTGCCGATTATCACGGCGGTGGCGGCACCCAGACCGAAGCACACCACCAGGAACAGGCGGTTGAGGTTGCCCATGACGGCGTTGGCCGCCAGCATCTCCACGGAGTTGTCGGTGTAGCCCAGGATCACCGTCAGCATACTGTTGCCGAGGCCCCATGCCGTCTCATTGAGGATCACAGGGGAGGAGTACTTCACGAACCGCCGGAGCATCTCCCAGCCGGGGCGGAAGAAGGCCCGCCACTGGATGGGCAGGAGCCTGCTGCGGACGGCACAGAAGCTGCACACGGCGAACTCTGTGATGCGGGCCAGCAGGGTGGCCACGGCGGCACCCTGAATGCCCAGCGCCGGCAGGCCGCACTTGCCGAAGATCAGCAGGTAGTTCAGCCCCGTGTTCAGCACCGTGGACATGGCGAACAGCTTCATGCCGAAGCCGGCGTCCTCGGCGCTGCGCCGGGCGCTGACATACAGGGACGAGAGCATATTGAACACATAGGAGATGCCGATGAGCTTCAGATACGGCGCACCCAGCACCGACAGCTCATGGTTATTGGACAGCAGATCCATGATCTCCACCGGCCACAGGTACAGCACCGCCGCCAGCACCACCGTCAGGCCGGTACCCAGCATGGCCGCCACGCCGATGGCACGGCTGATGTGCTCCATATCCCGCTTGCCCCAGTACTGGCTCACCAAAATGCTCAGGCCGCTCTGCACGCCGAACACGATGGAGATCAGCAGGAACACCGGCACGTTGGCGGTGGTGACGGCGGCCATCTGGGTGTTGCCCAGCCAGCTGACCATCAGCGTGTCCATCAGGCCCAGTGTAAAGGTGATAAGGTTTTGCAGGGCGATGGGGCCGGTCAGACCCCACAGATACCGGTAAAAGCCCGGTTCACGTTTCAGACATTGCAGCATGGTATCCCTCACAGCATGGAAAATCTCGTATTTTTGTGGCGCAGCAGCGCCTCGTACAGGGCATCGATGTCGCCCTCCGTGGTTTCCGGCCCGAAGCTGAGCCGCAGCACCCCGGCGGCGGTCCTTTTATCCAGCCCAAGGGCGGCATAGCCACGGCTGGCCTTGCCCCGGTGGCAGGCGGAGCCTGCGGACAGGCAGATGCCCTGACTGCCCAGATCGTTGATGACGTTGGCGCTGGGGTAGCCCACCAGCGACACCGCCAGAATGTGGGGGGCATCGCCGCCGCCCACCGGCACCACGCCGGGGATGCTCAGCAGCCGCTCCCGGCAGTAGGCCTTGATGCGGGCCATGTGGGCAAGCTTTTCCTCCAGCCCCTCCTGCCGAAGCTCCACGGCCTTGGCAAAGCCCGCTATCTGGGCGGTGGCCTCCGTGCCGGAGCGCAGCCCCTCCTCCTGCCCGCCGCCGGCCAGCAGGGGCCGCAGGTTCCGCAGGTCCGGACGGACGTACAGAGCACCGATGCCCTTGGGGCCGCCGATCTTGTGGGCGGACAGGCTCATCAGATCCACGCCCCACCCCGCCGGAGCGCAGGGAACCTTCAGAAAGCCCTGCACGGCGTCGCAGTGGAGGAGCGCACGGCTCCCCCGCTCCTTCAGCAGCCGGGCGATATCCGCCACGGGGAAGAGACACCCCGTCTCGTTGTTCACCAGCATCACGGACACCAGTACCGTGTCCTCCCGCAGGGCCTCCGCCACCTGCCCGGCGGAGATATGCCCCGTGCGGTCGGGCTTGAGGTAGGTGACCTCATACCCCTCCTGCTCCAGCTGGCGGCAAGGCTCCAGCACGGCGCTGTGCTCCACGGCAGTGGTGATGATGTGCCGCCCCGTGTGTCGGCCCTGCCATGCGGCGGCCCGGATGGCCCAGTTGTCCGACTCCGTGCCGCAGGAGGTGAAGTGCAGGGCCGATGGCTGGCACCCCAGCGCCCCGGCGATGGTGCGGCGTGCCTCCTCCACCAGCTCCTTGGCCTCCCGGCCCAGAGGATACTGGGCGGAGGGATTGCCGAACTGATGGCGCAGCACATCGTACATGGTATCCGCCACAGCCTCCGGCAGGGGCGTGGTGGCGGCGTGGTCCAGATAGATCATAGCGCAGACCTCCCGTTTTTTCAGAAAAACCGGCGCCGGACAGGGGGGAGGGGCAAAGACCCTCTTGCCACCGGCGGCCGGATACCGTATAATGTAGACAAATTCTTATTATATCGGAGAAAACCGCAAAGTGCAAGGAGAATCCCCATGCGAGTTGCTATTTACACCCTCGGCTGCAAGGTCAACCAATACGAGACGCAGGCCATGGAGCAGGAGCTTCAGCGGCGTGGCCACACGCTGGTGGACTTTGAGTCCCCGGCGGACGCCTACATCATCAACACCTGCTCCGTCACCGCCGTCAGCGATAAAAAATCCCGGCAGATGATCCGCAGGGCCAAGAGCCGCAATCCCCAGGCCGTGGTGGCTGCCTGCGGCTGCTATGTGCAGACCCATACCCCGGAGGCTCAGGAGCTGGGCATCGACCTCATCGGCGGCACCGGCGACCGGATGGAGTTTCTGACCCTGCTGGAGCAGGCGGCGGAGGACCACCGCAGCCGTGTGGCGGTGGACGAAGCCCTACGCCGCCGCAACTTCGAGGTGCTGCCTGCCGGGGGCATGGCGGCCCGGACACGGGCCATGCTGAAGGTGGAGGACGGCTGCGTCAACTTCTGCACCTACTGTATCATCCCCTATGCACGGGGGCCGGTGCGGTCCCTGCCGCTGGAGGAGGCGGTGCGCCAGACGGAGCAGCTGCGGCGGGAGGGCTACCGGGAGGTGGTCTTTACCGGCATTGAGATCTCCTCCTGGGGTCAGGACTTCAAGGACGGCCGCAGCCTCATCGACCTGCTGGAGGCGGTGTCGCAGGCGGCGGGAGAGATGCGTCTGCGGCTGGGCAGTCTGGAGCCCCGCACCGTGACGGAGGATTTCTGCCGCCGGGCCGCCCGGCTCCCCAACCTCTGCCCCCAGTTCCACCTGTCCATGCAGTCCGGCTGTGACGCCACCCTGCGGCGCATGAATCGCCGGTACGACACCGCCCGGTTCCTCCGGTCTGTGACTCTGCTGCGGCAGTACTTTCCCCGGCCCGCCATCACCACGGACCTGATCTGCGGCTTCCCCGGCGAGACGGAGGAGGAATTTTCCCAGACGCTGGCCTTCCTGCGCCGCTGCGACTTTGCCCAGATGCACATCTTCCCCTACTCCATCCGCCCCGGCACAAAGGCGGCGGAGATGGAGCAGGTCCCCGGCCCGGTGAAGGAGGAGCGTGCCGCCCGTGCGTCGGCGGTGGCGGCGGAGCTGCACCGTGCCTATCTGCAGGGCTGTGTGGGCCAGACTTATCCCGTGCTCTTCGAGCAGCGCAAGGACGGCTGCGCCGTCGGTCATGCCCCCAACTATATGCCGGTGGAGGTGCAGACACAGGAGGATTACCATAACACCGTTCGCCATGTGAAGATCACAGGCGTAGTAAACGATATCCTGATGGGAGAGGTGACATAACATGGAACACTTTTTTGCCTATATGTCCCGGATGCGGTTCATCTCCCGCTGGGCGCTGATGCGTAACAGCCAGCCGGAGAACATTCAGGAGCACAGCCATCAGGTGGCAGTGCTGGCCCATGCGTTGGCGGTGATCCGCAACCGCTGCTTCGGCGGTCAGGTGGACCCCGGTACGGTGGCGGTGGCGGCCCTGTACCACGACGCCAGCGAGATCCTCACCGGGGATCTGCCTACCCCCATCAAGTACTACAATCCCGCCATCCGGGATGCCTACAAGCAGGTGGAGCACATCGCCTGCGGCAAGCTGGTGGGGATGCTGCCGCCGGAGCTGCAGCCGGACTTTGCCGAGGCCCTGACCCCCACAGACCCGGAGGTGGAGGAGTTGGTGAAGGCGGCGGACAAGCTGTCTGCCCACATCAAGTGTCTGGAGGAGCTGAAGGCCGGGAATCTGGAGTTCCGCCGGGCGGCGGAGCAGACAGAGCAGGCGCTGGATGATTTTCATCTGCCGGAGCTGACCTATTTCCGGGAGCATTTCCTCCCCAGCTTCCGGCTGACGCTGGACGAGATGGAGTAAAATCAAGCGCAGGGGAGACGGCTCGTCTCCCCTGCGCTTGATTCATTATGAAGCTTGCGCCTTGCGTTCTGTGCATGGCGGCAGGCTTTTCGCAGCTGTGTCCTCCGACCACCCCGCAGCGATCTTCTGCCGTGGCACGGCATCACCCATGCTGCTGTACCGGCCATGATATCCCATCCATGCGGGCAACGCTGTCATGCAACATCGTTTCCCGCCGCCAAAAAGAAAAGCAGGCGGAAAGCCATGCTTCCCGCCTGTCAAGGACACACGATCATTATTTGCCAGCGGCCACGGACTTGACCTGCTTGACCTCACGGCCATTGTAGGTACCGCACTCCGGGCACATTCTGTGAGGCAGATGCAGCGCACCGCACTTGGTGCAAGCCACCAGACCGGGAGTCGCCAGCTTCCACACGGAGCTGCGTCTCTTGTTGCGTCTTTGCTTGGATACTTTTCCCTTGGGTACTGCCATGTTGACACCTCCTTGGTCTTAACTGCCTGAGCAGTAATTGATAGTATAGAGAAGCGCTTTACTCCTTCTCCTGCAGGAGACTGGCCAGCTTGGCAAGCCTCGGATCCACCTGCTTTTTACAGCGGCAGGGCTCCCGGTTGAGGTTCACGCCGCAGCCGGGGCAAAGACCCTTACAGTCCTCGGAGCAAAGAGTTTTCGTGTCCATGTCGAGAATGAACGCATCTCTGGCCAATTCCGCCAGATCCACCTCGTCGTGCTCCAGCAGGATGATCTCGTCGCTGTCCTCCTCCTGCTTCTCCTCGGCCAGAACGCACGAGTAAGAAACGGACTTGGGCGCATCGAATTCCTCCATGCACCGGTCACACACGCAGTGCAGCGTCGTATGCATCTCCAGCTGGCACAGCAGAACCCCGGCCTGATTCCGAATACGGCCTTCCACAGTGACCGGACGGGTAATGGGCGCAGCGCCGCCGAAATCCAGCTGAGACAGATCCATCTCAAACCGGACCTCCTGACTGGCGTCGGGGGTATGCAGCAGTCGGTTTACATTCAATCGCATAGTACACCTCTTAATGACACGAATAGTATTATAGAGGATTGCACCCGGCTTGTCAAACATTTTCTGCGAAATATTTTGACAATTTCCGAAAATCAGGTACAATAGCCTTAAACAGCATCCATCAAAGGAGGAAACACGCCATGCGGGAGCTGACCATCGGGAAAAATGACGCCGGACAGCGGGTGGATCGCTTCGTCTCCAAGGCCCTGCCGCTGCTGCCGCCGGCCCTGCTGCAAAAGTACATCCGCCTCAAGCGCATCAAGGTCAACGGAGGCCGGGCCCAGCGGGATCAGCGCCTGCAGGAGGGGGACGTGCTGCAATTATACATCAACGACGAGTTCTTCGACAAGCCCAGGGAGGATAATCTGTTCCTCACCCTGTTCCGCCCCAGCCTGGATATCGTCTACGAGGACGAGAATCTGATGCTGCTGAACAAGCGCCCCGGTCTGGTGGTCCACGCCGACGAGACGGAGAAGGTCAACACCCTCATCAACCACATTCAGGCATACCTCTACCAGAAGCGGGAGTGGAACCCCCGGTGGGAGAACGCCTTCACCCCGGCGCTGTGCAACCGCATCGACCGCAACACCGGCGGAATCGTCATCGCCGCCAAAAACGCCGAGACCCTGCGGATCATCAACCAGAAGATCCGGGATCGTGAGATCGACAAACGCTACCTCTGCATCACCGTGGGTGCGCCCCGGCCGCCGCAGGGGGAGGTGTCCTGCTTCCTGCTGAAGGACGAGAAGAAAAAGCAGGTGGCCGTGTACCACAGGCCCGTTCCCGGCGGCAAGACCGCCGTTACCCGCTACCGGACGCTGGAGACCCGTGGGGAGCTGTCCCTGCTGGAGGTGGAGCTGCTGACGGGCCGCACCCACCAGATCCGTGCCACCATGGCGGACTTGGGCTGCCCCCTGCTGGGGGACGGCAAGTACGGCGACGGGCAGGTGAACCGCCGCTACGGCGAGACCCGGCAGGCTCTGTATTCCTACCGCCTGACCTTCGACTTCCCCACGGACGCCGGCCTGCTGAATTACCTCCGGGGCCGCAGCTTTCAGGTGGAGAGCGTCCCCTTCCGGGAAAAATACTTCGGCTGACCGCCGCCCCGGCTGCCCGGTGCAGCCGGGGCTTTTTTCTGCCATTCCCCGGAAATCTCCGGCAAAAACGAGTAAAATTCTCCACCGTGCAGAATTTTCCTTAAACAGGGAAAAATATTCATTGACATTTCTTCGCTTTTTATATATAGTGAATCTGCCAAATTTCAACGAGAGATATCAGGCCTGTCCGCAAGGCCTCCCTTTGAACAGAGAAAAGAGGTAGATATTATTTAACGAACGGGGGAGGATAAATGTCCAAAGAGTTGATTCGCCTGCGGGATCTCTGCATGGCGTTTGACGACGAGCTGGTTCTCGATCACATCAATCTGTATATCAACGATTCCGAATTCCTCACACTGCTTGGCCCCAGCGGCTGTGGCAAGACCACGACGCTGCGGATCATTGGCGGCTTCACGACGCCCACGTCGGGAGACGTCACCTTTGACGGTGTGAGGATCAATGACGTTCCGCCGCATAAGCGGCAGATCAACACTGTCTTTCAGAAGTATGCCCTGTTTCCCCATCTGGATGTCTTTGAAAACATCGCCTTTGGCTTGCGGATCGCCAAGGTGCCTGCCGACGAGATCGAGCAGCGGGTGACAGAGATGCTGGGCGTGGTGAGCCTGAAGGGCTTTGAGCACCGGAGGATCCATCAGCTCTCCGGCGGCCAGCAGCAGCGTGTGGCCATTGCCCGTGCGCTGGTGAACCGGCCCAAGGTGCTGCTGTTGGACGAGCCGCTGGGTGCCTTGGACCTGCGCCTGCGGAAGGATATGCAGATCGAGCTGAAACGGATCCAGCAGCAGATGGGCATTACCTTTGTATACGTTACCCACGATCAGGAGGAGGCCCTGACCATGTCCGACACCGTGGTGGTGATGGACAAGGGCCGTATCCAGCAGATCGGCACCCCGGAGGATATCTACAACGAGCCGAAGAACGCCTTCGTGGCGGATTTTATCGGTGAGAGCAATATTTTGAACGGCGTCATGGTCCGGGACAAGGTAGTGAAGATGTACGGCCGGGAGTTCCCCTGCGTGGACGGCGGCTTCGCCCCCAACGAGCCGGTGGACGTGGTCATCCGTCCGGAGGATATCGACATCGTCCCCGTGGAGCAGGGGCAGCTGGTAGGCACCGTCACCAGCGTCACCTTCAAGGGGATGCAGTACGATATCATTGTGGACTTCCGGGGCTTCAAGTGGCTCATTCAGACCACGGATCACTCCCCGGAGGGCGCCCGCATCGGCGTGAAGATCGATCCCGACGGCTTCCACATCATGAAAAAGAGCGAATACTCCGGCCAGTTCGGAGATTACAGCTCCTACTCCGAGGAGTATGAGGAGCTGGCGGACGCCTCTCTGGAGACGGACGAGGAGGAGAGCGGGGATGAAGAATAAGCTCTCCCGGTTCGCCGTACCCTACGAGGTGTGGATGGCGATCTTCGTGGTGGCCCCCATTGTCATTATGGTGGTCTACGCCTTTTCTTCCGCCGACGGCGGCTTTACTCTGGATAACTTCGTGCAGATGGGGGGCTATACGGAGGTGTTCCTCCGGTCCTTCAAGCTGGCCATCATCGCCACGATGATCTGTCTGATCATCGGCTACCCGGTGTCCTATCTCATGAGCCGGGAGGGGGCCTCCTTTCAGCGGACGGCCATGGTGCTCATTATGCTGCCCATGTGGATGAACTTCCTGCTGCGGACCTATTCGTGGATGACCATTCTGGAAAACAACGGCCTTTTGAACCAGCTGTTCCAGAAGATCGGCCTTATCAGCCTCTATAACCACATCTTCGGCACCAACTTGGAGTATTTCCCCATGATGAATACCCAGGGGGCTGTGGTGCTGGGCATGGTGTATAACTACCTGCCCTTCATGATCCTGCCCATCTATTCCGTCATCATCAAGCTGGACCACTCCCTGCTGGAGGCCGCCCGTGATCTGGGGGCCGGCAGCCTGACGGTGTTCCGCCGGGTGATCCTGCCCCTGTCCCTGCCGGGCGTGGTGTCGGGCATCACCATGGTGTTCGTGCCGTCGGTGTCCACCTTCGCCATCAGCCGGATGCTGGGCGGCGGCACGGAGCTGCTGCTGGGCGACCTCATTGAGCGGCAGTTTCTGGGGGGTGCCTACAACCCCCAGCTGGGCGCTGCCATTTCGCTGGTGATGATGATCATTGTGCTGGTGTGTATGCTGGTGATGAATCGCTTCGGTGAGGGCGAGGAACAGGCGGTGAAGCTATGAGCCGCACCCAGAATCGCTTTGGCGACCGGCTGCTGATGGCGCTGGTGTTCCTGTTTCTCTATGCACCCATCATCATCCTGATCGTCTTTTCCTTCAACGCCGGTACCAGCTCCAGCGTGTGGAAGGGCTTCTCCCTGAAGTGGTACGAGTCCCTTCTCTCCAACCGGCTCATTATGAACAGCGTCTATACCACGCTGCTGGTGTCGCTGCTGTCCACCATCGTGGCGTCCATCGCCGGCACCTTCGCCGCCATCGGCCTGTACGCCATGAGCCGCCGCCGTCGTGCGGCGGTGAACGCCGTCAACAACATCCCCATGATGAATGCGGATATCGTCACCGGCGTCAGCCTGTGCCTGCTGTTCGTGGTGTTCTTCAACGGCTGGGGCGCTTTCGCCGGGTGGATGAATTCGTGGCAGTCGCTGGTGGTGCTGCCGGAGCGCCTGACCATGGGCTTCGGCACACTGCTGATCGCCCATATCTGCTTCAATATCCCCTATGTGATTTTGTCCGTGGGGCCCAAGCTGCGGCAGATGGACCGCAACCTCATCGATGCGGCGCAGGACTTGGGCTGTACGTGGATGCAGGCCTTCTGGCGTGTGGTGATCCCGGAGATCAGGCCCGGTATCGTCTCCGGCGCTCTGACGGCCTTCACCATGTCCGTGGACGACTTCATCATCAGCTACTTCACCGCCGGTACCAGCTCCTCCACGTTGGCCATGACCATCTACGGCATGACCAAGAAGCGGGTCAGCCCGGAGATCAACGCCATCTCCACCCTGCTGTTCGTGACGGTGCTGGTGCTGCTGGCCGTCGTGAACCTGCGGGAGAGCCGTGCCGACCACCGCCTGAAGGCGGAGCACCACACCGCCCCAGCGGCCCCCCACCCCAACCGCAGCAAGCTCCATAAGACCCTGCGCCGTGTGGGGGCGGGACTGGCGGCCTGCGTGCTGGTGGTGACGCTGATTGTCACCGGCCGCTCCGCCCGGTCCGACCGGGTGGTGAACGTGTGCTCCTGGGGCGAGTATATCGACGAGAGCCTCATCACCCAGTTTGAGGAGGAGACCGGCATCCGGGTCAACTACCAGACGGCGGAGAGCAACGAGGCTCTGTACTCCCTCATCAAAATGGGCGGCGCCGACTTCGATGTCATCGTCCCCTCGGACTATATGATCGCCCGGCTCATTGACGAGGATATGCTGGCGGAGCTGGATTACAGCCACATCCCCAACTTTGACCTCATTGCCGATACCTATAAGAACCTCAGCTACGACCCGGAGAACAGGTACACCGTCCCCTACACCTGGGGTACGCTGGGCATCATCTACAACACCACCATGGTCTCCCAGCCCATCACCAGCTGGAGCGCCATGTTCGACCCCCAGTACGCCGGACAGGTGCTGATGATCAACAACTCCCGTGATGCTCTGGCGGCGGCCCTGCTGTATCTGGGATACAGCATCAATACCACCGACGAGAACCAGCTGGAGGAGGCCTTTGCCCTGCTGAAGCAGGCCAAGGACAGCGGCGTGTATCAGGCTTTCGTCATGGATGAGGTGTTCCAGAAAATGGAGGGCGGCAACGCTGCTGTGGCCATGTACTATGCCGGCGATTACCTGACCATGCTGGAGAATAACGAGGACCTGGCCTTCGTTGTCCCGGAGGAGGGCAGCAACTGGTTTGTGGATGCCATGTGCATCCTGAAGAGCAGCCAGCATATGTCCGAGGCGGAGGAGTGGATCAACTTCATCGCATCTACAAAGGCCAATCTGGCCAACATGGACTACATCTGGTACGCCTCCCCCAACGGCGAGGCGCTGGAGGAGTACCCGGCCTACTATGAGGAGGTCAACGAGGAGCCGCTGGACCCGGAGATCTACGAGATCATGGCCCCCTCGGAGGAGGTGCTCCGTCGCTGTGAGATCTATGAGAATCTCCCCGCTGAGACCCTGCGCCTGTACGACCGCCTCTGGACCCGTCTGGGCGTGTAGGGGAAGCTGCCAATGTAAAATATCCGGTCAGGCGTATTGACGTAAAATCGAATCAGTCCCCCGGTCGGATGGACATCCGGCCGGGGGACTTTACCGGTCGTGACGGAGAGCATCCAATTTGGGAAAAACGCTTGTCAGTCCGGGAAAAATCCGGTATAATAATGCGTCAGGAAAGCGTCAGATCTCTGTCCACTGGACAGAGAAATGTCAAGCTGACGGAAGAATTACAGAACGGAGTGGAAAAATATGAAAGCCATCGTGACCGTGGTAGGAAAAGATCAGGTGGGCATCATTGCCGGTGTGTGCGGCACACTGGCCCAGCATGGGGTCAACGTGCTGGAGATCAGCCAGACCATCATGGAGGGGTGCTTTACCATGATGATGGTGGTGGATCTGGCAGGGTGCCGGGGCTCCTTCGAGCAGCTGCGGACCGACATCAGCGCCTACGGCGAGGCCCGTGATCTGTCTCTGCGTATCCAGCGGGAGGACATCTTCGACGCAATGCACAAGCTGTAAGAGGGGGAGCCATGCTGAGTATACATCACATTTTTGATACCATCGACATGATCGATAAGCGCCATCTGGATATCCGCACCATCACCATGGGTATCTCCCTGCTGGACTGCGTCAGTGAGGATCCCAAGCGCTGCTGCGAGAAAATCTATGATAAGATCTGCCGCCGGGCGCAGCATCTGGTGCGGACGGGCGAGGAGATCCAGGGGGAGTTCGGTATTCCCATCGTCAACAAGCGCATCTCCGTGACCCCCATGGCGCTGGTGGCCAGCGGCTGCAGCACGGAGGACTACGTTCCCTTTGCCCACGCCATGGACCGGGCTGCCAAGACCTGCGGCGTGGACTTCATCGGCGGCTACTCGGCGCTGGTGCAGAAGGGCTTTGCCCACGGCGACGAGCTGCTGCTGCGGGCCATTCCACAGGCACTGGCGGAGACGGATATCGTCTGCTCCAGTGTCAACGTGGGCTCCACCAAGGCGGGCATCAACATGGACGCCGTGGCCCGCATGGGGCGCATCATTAAGGAGACGGCCCATCTGACCCGTGACACCGACGGGCTGGGCTGCGCCAAGCTGGTGGTGTTCTGCAACGCCGTGGAGGATAACCCCTTTATGGCAGGGGCTTTCCACGGCGTAGGTGAGGCCGACAGCGTCATCAATGTGGGCGTCTCCGGCCCCGGCGTGGTACACCACGCCTTGCGGTCCTGCAAGGGTCAGCCCTTTGACGTGGTGGCGGAGACCATCAAAAAGACGGCTTTCCAGATCACCCGTGTGGGCCAGATGGTGGCCACCGAGGCCTCCCGGCGGCTGGATACTCCCTTCGGCATCGTAGACCTGTCGCTGGCGCCCACCCCTGCCATCGGAGACAGCGTGGCCCGGATCCTGGAGGAGATGGGGCTGTCCGTCTGCGGCACCCACGGCACCACGGCGGCGCTGGCGCTGCTGAACGACGCCGTGAAGAAGGGCGGCGTCATGGCATCCTCCCATGTGGGCGGACTGTCCGGCGCCTTTATCCCGGTGTCGGAGGACGAGGGCATGATCGCCGCCGCTCTGGACGGTACCCTGACGCTGGATAAGCTGGAGGCCATGACCTGCGTATGCTCCGTGGGGCTGGATATGATCGCCGTGCCCGGCAGCACCACCGCCGAGACCATCTCCGCCATCATCGCTGATGAGGCGGCGGTGGGCATGGTCAACAGCAAGACCACCGCTGTCCGTATCATCCCCGTGGAGGGGAAGGATGTGGGTGACATGGTGGAACTGGGCGGCCTGTTGGGTTCTGCGCCGGTGATGCCGGTCCATGAAGCCGCCAGCACAGATTTCATCGCCCGTGGCGGCCGCATCCCCGCTCCGCTGCAGAGCCTGAAGAACTGAGAAGCGGCAGATTGCCGTGAAAAAGGAGCCTTGCGTGCGCCACCATGTGGCGGCTGTCGGTAGTCGAAATCATAAGAAAATGTAAAAAAGCCAGTCAGAGATTTGTGACGGGCGGATAACGAAGTTTTTATGCAGGATACGGTGCAGCCTCTGAAAAGGGGCTGCACCGTGTTCTGCTCTATGCAGAAAATTTGAACTGCTGCGGGTTTTGGCGGGTCTCCTGTACACGGTCAAACAGTTCCTCGGAGATGATCGGCTCCTGCATATTCGGAATGATTTGCTGCTCCTCTAGGGGGGTGTAGATCTTCTTGTGAACCTTGAAGCTGACCGTTGTACTTTTGAAGTTTACAGCGCACCCGATGTACGGCCTATTTTCAAGAATGTGCTTTACAGCTTCGTCTGCCCATAGATACCGATTTGCCGGGATTGGGTTGCGGGTGGCCCTGCCTGCGCTGGCATAATATGCCGTAGGGATGAGAATTTACAAGCCGTTCATAGGTGGACAACCACCCGTGAACGGCTTGTATGGAAACTAAACCCATAAGGAAGCCAAGCAAATTCATCTTGCCCTGCGAAGCTCTGTCAAATGTAGATGATCTGAGAATACGAACATGGCTCACACGTAGCTTTCGATTCCGAATATCAGTCCGTATCTATATGAGGACGGAAATTGCAGTGGCTTTTGAAAAGAAGATTGCTTTTTTCTGCCCAAAGTGCTATAATCGGCATATACCGGAAACGAAGGAGGCGTGTCCATGCCAAGACCGCCACGGTGCCGCCGGATTTGTGGCGTACCACAAGTTGATACCTTCTGCCCCAACGGATGCGGGGATGCCGAGCCGATCCTGCTGACGCTGGACGAGTACGAGGCCATTCGGTTAGTTGACTTGGAGCAGCAAACCCACGAGCAGTGTGCCGCACAAATGGACATTTCCCGCTCTACCGTGCAGGAGATTTACGAAAGCGCACGGCGCAAGATCGCAGCGTGTCTTGTCCACGGGAAACCGCTGCACATCACC
>ERZ832522.1645-NODE-1645-length-29407-cov-5.097949_pt1 | contig 29407 bp, 27 predicted proteins | sample MGYA00519951_ERZ832522 | MGnify/ENA primary metagenome ERZ832522 (study PRJEB31850, sample SAMEA3708728) | human gut metagenome | biome: human gut; feature: human-associated habitat; material: faeces | place: China | collected 2014 ... | reverse complement strand
CATTCAGACAGCAATCACCATGATCATACATTTTTCTAATTTCCGCTACTGTGAGCCATCTTGTTTGAATCACTTCATTTGTTGTTGCTCTTTGTAGGTCTGGTTCTTCTGTTGTTTCAAAATAATAAGAATCTCTTATCCAATTATGTCTAAATCCGTCATAAGTAAGAGCCACTTTTGTAGCAAGAACAGTTGCTTTTTCACGTTCTAACGTGATTCCTACTTCCTCAAATACTTCTCTTAAAGCAGCATCTAAACTGGTATCTCCTGCTATGGAATGTCCCGCAACAGTTTCCCACTTTAATGGATCCGTATCCTTATCTGCCGAGCGCTGTGACACCAAATATTTCCCGGTTTTAGGATTCTTAATCCAAACCATAACCCATAAATGAAATTCATCTTTCAAAAGATTCTCCTGTTCTCCACGAGCGCAAATTTTACCATTTTTCTTCCGATCTATTGTATATACATCCCACAATTCACTCATTCCCAATACTCTCCATTTTTATAGACATATTTTGTAAAATACATGCCTATTAGACCTTCCTCTAAATCATTTTAAAAAATTCTAATGTCTCAACAATCGCATCCTCTTTCTCCTTCGGACACTTAGGCTGTCTGGTATCATCAAATTTAGGTTTATTGTAATTCTCACGCTCTATAATCCCGTACTTAGCCTTAACCTGTGCAATATATAGATTAGACACCTTCATCCCATCATAATGCTGTGCCACGTATTTTCTAATCTCCTCGTATGTAGCCTTACTCTCCGCAGATGTCAAATCCAGTTCGTCCATATTCAGTCTCACATTCACATGATGCTTCGCTTCATGAAGTTTGGACAATAAACATACCGTCTCCACATGTGGCGAAGTCCTCTGTGGAACACATTTTTCCCAACTCGCAATCACCTGATAAACACATTTTCTCTGTTTCTTTTTTATTTAAAATATCCTGCTTGTTCTGCTCCATTTATGACACCTTATTTCCTTTCCGATTCGCTCTGTAATCTGCCCTGGCATTCTTTACCTTTAAAGTCTGATTGCTTTTCAATACAAAAGTCAACTTATATGGACTGGGATTTCCATCCGCATCATATCCGCCAACAATGACTTTCTCCACAATACTTTCAAATACCATTCGGTCAAATTTATCCAGAGGATCTTCTCTTTCTAATGTCTTTCGGAGCTGTAACATACGCTTGTTTATATTCTGCTGTTGTCCGATATTACTTTCGAGACATGCCTTTTCTTCTGTAAGTTTATGAATTTTACGCTGGAATTTTTCTTTCTTCTCATCGTAATCTTCTTGTTCTATTCTACCATCTAATAACAAGTCTGTTAACCTGCTTTTTCTCTTTTTTATACTGGATATTTCTTTCCCTACTTTTTCTACCTGTTTTAACTCGGTATCATCTTTTAGAACCTCCTCCACTGTATCTAAGACTGATTCTAAAACATCATCAAAATTGTTGGCCAGTAACCGGAAACTTTCCATAAAAGCTTCTTCAATAATGATTTCGTCTATTGCTTTACAGTGAGGACAATTATCAATCCCATATTTAATTGCATTTGTACATTGCCATACCGGCTTTGTTGTTTTTACTGTTTGGTGTCTTGTACGTCTGGAAAGTTTATGCCCGCAATAGGCACATTCCAGCATACTGCTAAAAGCAAATTGGCGTGTATACCGTTCACGTTTTCCTAATTTCATATATTTTTGTGCTGCAAATCATACTTGGAAACAAAAGGCAGTAAAGCAAACATTACGATATATACCATTTCAATTACCTGTATAAGTTCAGTTGAATCATTTTTACTGCTTATGACTGCTTCAATTTTTTCATAACAATCAAAAAAGTGCTGCACAAAATTTAGTTGCTTACTACTTTGCTCATCTGCATCTTCAATCATTACACTTACAGTATCCTCAAGCAAAAGGAACTCTTCCCACAGTACATTAATTTGCTCCATCAACAATTTTATGTATGATGTCATACTACAAAGACATTTCTCATCAACTGGCACTTGAATAATTTGCTGGTATCTTTTAAGGTATAACTTTATTTCACCGATTTTTTTCATGGCATCAACCCAAAGTTGCAAAATTTCAGTTGCATTTATTTTTTCACTCAATATAGGCTCTATTTCACAAGGATACATCGTTTTTGCTATATTTGATTCTTCCGTATCTAAAAGTTTATAGAACGGAATTGAATATACTATAGGTGAGAATACACCAGAAAAAACAGGAACATATGCCAACTCCAAGGATTGTGTTTCTAAATACCATCTATCACTTGATGGCAAAACACTATTCTTAAACACCTCCCTAATTGCCATTACAATTTTAGTATATTCATTTTTAAAGTCGTTATCTTCTTCCATATTGTACTCAACAATGATATAGGCATATTTATTCCCCTTCAGAAGTGTACCTCCAACTGCCATAACTGCTTTTGACAGTGTATCATAAAAATATTTTGTTCCTTTACAATATTTTTGTTTTGCATCATATGCAATAGCATAGCCTTTCGGCTGATTGTCAAGTACGTAACGCCACACATTAACTAATGTAAGCACATTTTCAAGTTCTTGTTTTGCAAAATCTTCATTAAGTGAGCTATAGTCAGAAAATAATAAATCATACTCTTTCTGAAAGTCCGCAAGAGCTTTAGCCGCCGAATATAAGTTATACATAGCAAGTCTTGGATTCTCAACAATACTAATATCCTGCTTCTGAACTCTTACACGCAGAACTTCTATAAATTGATTGTAAAAATTATCTAATGAGAAACACACATCATTCAAGTATTTTCTAAACTTCTTATATTTGTCAACTGAAAGTAATTGTCTCATTGGAAAATACTCTGCAACAGGACTTTTATCGTTTCCTTCAGAATAAAGACAGTATGGATCAACAGCAGAATACGGAAGGTAATTTTCTATAAATATGTATTTTCTAAACACTTTTAGTCTATCATCAATCCTTTTTCCTCTATCTTGAGTATATCTACCTTTTCTATATACATCATCAATAAGTCTGATTGTCTCAACAACCAAATCATTGACATTGGTTCTTATCTCATCAACGTTATCTACATATTTCTGCCACGAAGAAGGACGTAAACTATAATCTATTCGTATTTTTATCCATCCATTCAATTCAAATACCCATGCATTTGGACGTTTGCTTTTATGGATGTGAAGTTTATAATCTAAAGCTTCAATTCCCAAATCTTGAAAAAGATTAACACCAATCAACTCAATATTAATATACTCTTTCTCGGGATATAGTTGCTTTAAAATATCCAGCATTTTAATTCGCCAATACTGATTTGTGTTTTTTGTATTTTCTGGAACACTCGTTTCTGTCATAGGAGGAATGAACTTGCAAGATACCTCATCACTTGTAACCGAAAAAGTAAGTACTCGCATTTCATAGATGAGCTTTTCCACTAACACGTCTACAGCAGCCAAATAACTTTCCATCAATGCAGGATGTTCAAAGAGTCCACGTATCGCATCAGCAGATGGTTGCAGTCCTCCCGCACATACACTGGCAACTATTTCATCATTCTTAAATGGTAATGTGATATTCAAACCACGCTTTGCCAGCCAAAATAGTGTATATCCTAATGATATTCTCTCAGTATCTGTTGCTGGCAAAATTAATGGCACTGCACAATTATTTATAAAGCAATCCGTTGCTTGATAATCGATAGAAAGTGATGTTAGCGATTTTTTGACCTCATCAATAGTATTTTGTAAATCCACCTTATTAATAATAGGTAAATCCTTCATTCTATCAGCAATTAACTCATCAGATTGCCCAATACCAGAAAGATTAAGCGGTAAAAAACAGAACCAACCTTTTCCACGTTTTTTTATCAGCGAGCTAATGAATGTTATATTTCCCTCCACATAACGCTTTGCATCTAACCAAAGCATTGACCTAATGGCGTTTGCATATCCTGTCCAATCATAGAATCTTATTTGAGAGAGACACTGTACATCTTTGATATCATATTGATGATTAGAGAAATAATCCAACAAAATTACTCTTACATTTTTTGAAGATATACATGATAGAACTTTGAATACAATATCCCTTTCCTTAGTATAAACCTGATTGCACAACACATCAAAAACGATTTTGGCACGCACCGGATGCAATGCTTCAATAGTGTTTTCATCAACTACTCTAATCAGATACTCATCTTTCAAACGTCTAATAGCCGCATTCATCGTAGAACAGTGAATTTCATTTTTTACGGCAGTAAGATTAACAGCACATCCTAATCGCCCTGCATAACAAACCAACTGAAGTAATTCTAACCATTCATCTGAAATACCTTCTTGCAGCAATACATCAAGTTGCTCTTGAAGACGCTGTGTCAGTGTCTTATTATTTGTCAACAAATATACAAATTCAATCAATGGTCCCTGTCCACCAAAAGATTGCCACGCTTCTTCAAAAGTTCTATGTTCAGTGTGAGGTTGTATTTCTGTAAAAGAATTGTAAATATGTTCAGCCTCTTCTCTCGATAAAGTTAACTCTACAATCCCATATTGGATTGCCTTTCCACTAATTGGTGTTAGGTTATAATCTTCATCTCGAATAGAAATAAGAACAGGAATAGAAAGACCACGAGCCTGTAACTCTTGCAGCAAAAATGCCCACAGTGTTTCTCCTGGCTGTACATCAATATAGATAATTAAATTACTATTGTGCTTCCCGAGCCCATCTAATGCTGTAACCAGATTCTGCGCTTGTCCTTCATTTGTAATGGAACGTACGCAAAATACACAACCCTCAGGATATGTATCAATCAAATATCTATAACAAAGAGAGGATTTTCCTTGTCCAGAAACACCCTTAAGGATTGCAACACCTTTACTATTGATTACTTCTTGAATTCTTGTCATCCAACTATTTCGTCTAAAGTCATAATTGTTACGAATATACGTAGGATGTGCAGACACACCTTGCAAATACTCTTGTTTCAACTGCTCTTGGTTACCATTTAACTGTAATTCACTTAAACGAACGAGAGATTTATTATATTCTTTATAAAACCCGTCTATTGCAGAAATGTTTGTTCCGATTTCATGGATTTTTTCTTGCCACAGTTTTAATGTAGTATGTCCCTTACTCTTAGAAAGCACAGAAATGTGCTGGATTAACAAATCTTTTGCCAATCTAGGGGCAGACATCACTGGAACATAGTTGCTAATCTGAGTTTGAATATTTAAATTCAAATCATCAAGATTAACTTTTTCAAAATATAAAGAATCTATCAGCCATATAGCTTCCAACTCAGATAAACCATGTTTTTCTATAAGCCTCTTTCTCAGAATCCTTTTAGTGGCAACCTTTCCCTCTTGCACTTCCTGTAATTCAATGCCAAGACCATTAAAGTAGACAACCTTAATACAGTGAAAGGATGGATTTCGAGTATGCAGGCTGCACATACGATTAAAAAAACCTTCACCGCCTTTGGATGTTTTTGTTGAGGCAAGGCTTGAAAGTGTTAGATCAGCAGAGATATTTTTAACCTGGACAGCTTCTATTACAATGCCATCTTTTTTTATTACCAAATCCTCAACATCTTCTGGATAATACTCATTATCGCCTTCATCCGAAATCAATCTGGAAGCAATATATAGTGTTTGCGACGAGAACCCCTTCCAAGCGGCTTGTGCACCTATATCAGATTTTTGAAAAATGTTCATATTTTCCTCCTGTATCCAAAATTAGATCACTACTTTACTATTATCTATCTAAGGAACAGTTGTTCACATTATATTCATCATATCATAAAAATACACTCCTAACAATTTAATATAACAAAAATCTTATTTTATATTTGTAAGCTGTATCATGAAAACAACTTCTATACTATAAACTATACTTCAAAAATATTTTCCTCTTCTATTCTCTTCTTCCTCCCCCAGCTTTCCTTCCCACCCTCTATACATTACATGAATGAATAGAATAGATACTTCATACCTTATATACTTAATTTCTCAGTATTTAATTAGTTATATATTTTATAGTACAGGAAAAGCCTACATTGGATTTCCCAGACATGGTTTTTCCTGCTGTCTGATATTCCAATATAGGCCTTGCCCGCATCGGTTATGTAAATATAGCCAACTTATAATTAACTGTTTTCTTCTCCTCTCGGCACTTCTCTTACTGTGTATACGGTTCCCTGATAGCATCCGGCTTCGTTTCGGCTTCTGTCTTTTTCTACATATCCCTGATTTTCTAATTCTTTCATTGCGGTTCGTACAGAGTCAATTCCATCTTTACTTAATGTTGCCAGACCTTTCATGTTGTAATTCCAGTCGTCTGGGAGGCTTAACATTAAAGATAATAACCCTTTTGCTTTTAATGACAGGTTTTTATTTTTAAAATGGTGATTACTCATTACTGTAAAATTTTTTGTTCTTTCTACTCTGATTATTTCTGACATAAGTTGCTCTCCTTTTTATTTCACACAAAATCTATGTGCATTTCTGATTCGATAATTTGGTACGCTCCAGATTTTATTAGTTCTGCTTAACAAACTAATTTTTAAATGTAAATCAGCTCTTTCAAAATGATTTCTTCTGCGATAGCTTTCTGCTGATTTACTGCTCTGATCTAGGCTACATAATCTGATTCTTTATCTGGCAGGCTATATTGTTTTTCTAATTGTTTTAAAATTAATTTTTCTCGTTCTCTGGCGGCTTTATCTGTTTCCAGTAAATGTTTTTCCAGAGTTCCCTGTAAGAGCATGGACTGGTATAATGAATTTTTATGTTTTTTCAGATAATTTTTCCGTAGAATCCCGTATCTACCAAGTTGCTCCATCTGTTCATTAGATTTATAAATGAGATTTGGTATTAAATATCCATTTATGTTTGTGTAAGTTATTTTAGCCATTGTTTTTGTTCTTCCTTTCTGTTTCTATATTCTTTATTGACTGATTCATTTTCATTAATAGATAGTAATCTTCTACTTTTCTCTTTTCGCTACTTCCGATTCGTTTCTGCCCATTCTTTTAATAAATGCTCGATTAATGCGATCTGCTGGGAAGGTGTAAAGTTCTCTGGAAAGTATTTTCCTATTCGTTCCATTGGTAGTTTTATCTGTTCTCGCTGGTTTGGTTTTTCTTCCTGAAGAATTTCGTAAATTTTATCTATGTCAAGGCATTGTTGCTGACTCATTCTTTTTAAACGATTTGCCTGTGACAGGTTTGGGATTGCCTGCTCCCATTCCATAATTACATAAAGTTGATACTGCTCATCTTCTGTTAAAAATGAAAGTTCTACTGCGGAGCGAAGGGCAAGCATTTCTTTGTCTACCATATCTAAAATTTTAGGTATTAACTTCGTCAGGCGAATATAGCGTTTAATCTGTGTAACGCTTTCTCCCACCATACGAGCAAGCTGCTCATTGCTTCGGTTTCCCTTTAACGAACCTGCTTTTTTAATGTTTACTTTCCCATTTTTCTCAATTTCTGTTTGTGATGCCGATGTGTCTATCTGTTCATCTATCCACTTCGGTCCCACTGGGTCCATAATAAATTTTTCAACTTTGCCTTGATGCTTCATGGCTTCCAAACGCATTTTGTAGGCAAACGCTTTCTCGCTTGGCAGTATTTTTTCTCTTTGCAGATTGCTGTCTACCATAGCGATTACTGCCTGCTCATTGTCTAATTTGCGGATAATAACCGGAACTTCTTTTAATTCAGCCCACAGTGCTGCTTCTTTTCTTCTGTGTCCAGATATAATTTCATATCCTCTTCCATATGGACTGTTTCGTACCAGTAATGGAACAAGGACTCCTTCTGTTTCGATGCTTCTGCGAAGTTCAAAGAGTTCCTGATCTCTTTTGACTTTAAAAGGATGCCCTTCAAAGCTATATAATTCGTTGATTTTAACCTGTTCAACATTTACACCTGGCTCGTTATTTGCTAAGGAATACATTTCTCTGGTTTTTACCATTTTCTGGTTCCTCCTTTATTTTGGAATAAATGAAAAGGACGCTTGTGTTTCAAAAGTATTGAAAACAAGCACCCTTTCGGTTCTTAATTACGATATTTCTTATAAAATATTACAGAGAATTTGATGTGTCCCCTGTTACCAGATGTAAAGCTACTGATACTTCTATACTGCTCTTTCTCTGCTTTTTTCTACCTTTTTTGCCTGTGGGTAGGAAAGTCATATAGCTCGTAAAATGGCTAAAATAAAGGATTTCTACGAGTTCGTCCGATGAATTAAACATACCGTCTCCACATGCACCGTATATCTATAGGTCTAATAGTTAAGTCTTACACCGCCCTGCACATCCTCAATAATACTTAAAAATCTATGTTTATGTAATAGTTCAATCTTTAAATCTTTTTGTTTCTGTATCTTACATTTCTCTGTCGGTGGCAAATCGGTGGCAATGCCACCATTCTACTACACCCTCTCTACCTTCTTAAGATACACCCATCCTACACCGCTTTTCAGCTTGCCGAATCCGTTCTTTTCCTCGGTGATTACATATGTTCCAGTCTGGATCTTCTTCACACGTCTGTAAGTTTTCGCCGGTCCTGTCCTGATCGGAACGTTGTTGTTTTTGGGCTGTACCTTGTATGGGATCTTACTTGATGTGTATACTTTCCTTCCGGTATCATTGTAGACATGATAACCGGCATGCTGATCTGCACACTGCTTGGCTTTCTTCATCGTTTTAAATGCCCCGATCTGGCTGCTGGCGTTCCTCCATGTCTTGCGGACACGATACCATGGTTTGTCGGTTGCTGGAAGAATATCGCCACTCTGCCCAGAAATGGATTGTTTGAAGGCATCCCAAGTGTACGTACCTGTATTGTATACATACGGATTCGGGCAAATCTTTCCGGTTACATCATAGTGGCGAATAACATGGTCTGCCGGCACATTGTATTTTTTCATCAGGTATTTTGTCAGCTCAGCCGCCGACTGTACCGTTGCTCCCTCAAAATACCAGTCTTTGTCTGTTGCGTTCATTGTTTCTGTGGATTTCTTTCGCACACACATCTCAATCCCAATGCTATTAGCGTTTCTGCATTCCGGATGTTTGTAACTGCTCGCCCCACAATGCCAGGCGATATTCCGATCTTCCACGCACTGCCAAATTTCGCCGGCGAAACCGACAAAATAGTGTGCAGATGCCTCACGGTTGCCACCACCATAGTATGCACAATTTTCCTGTGCTCCGCCCAATGCTCCGACGTAGTGGATCACGATGTATTTGATTCTGGAAATATTGCCGGGATTATAATTGTAATTTGAGATCATGCGGTTGATTTTGTTCATAGTTTCTACCTGCCTTTCTTTTTTTGTATACAAAAAGAGAGCCTGTTTCCAAGCTCTCTCGTTATATCTGTTTACTGATTCAATTCTTTATATAATGCCTCTATTCCCATTCTGACGACATCCGTTTTACTTGCCCCTGTTTTCTCCATGCAAAAGCGTATTTTCTCCATGTCATTTTCTGACAACCGGAAGCTTTCACGGTAGCTTTTGGGTGCATCTGTCGGACGTCCCATTTTCTTTTCTATTTTTATCACCTCTTGACTCTTGCCATTTTCCCCAAACTGTGTTATTTTTTATTTGGGTACAGGCGGTGGCAAGTACCGCCTGCTTTAATTACTGCCTTGCTTATTTATTAAGCAGGGCTTTTACTTTTTCCTTTGCTTCCTCAAGTGTTTCGCAAGTATTGAGGATTTCAAGGATTTTTCTTGTCTGGTTTTCTTCCCCAGATCTCTGAGCTGTTCGCCTAAGTTCATATCTTCTTCCATTTGTTTCTCCTTTCCGGCACCTGCCACCTTATTCGTTAAGTCTTCCTTAACTGTCTTTATTATAACTTATGTCATGACATAAGTCAAGGATTATTTTCATTATTTCAGAAATTTATTCACAAAATACTGCTGCCCTTTCCCTGTCACCAGCACGGTCTTTGTGATCCGCACACTGCCGTCCGGATTGTTGATTGTCCGTTCTTTGATTTCAAACAAACCGGCTTCCATGCTTCTCTGTGTTGGCATATTGTAATCTGTCCCTTTTCTGCTGATCAGGAACCTGTTTTCACGCATCCATGTGAACAGCCTGTTCTGTCCGATATCCACACCGTTCTGTTTCAGGATCTTTGCCAGTTCCCCGATCAGGATACAGGTGTTCGACACGCTGACGGCATCCGCAAACACTTCTTTCGGTCTCATCCGCTGTATATTTTCCACAAGGCTTGCATTGTTTGCTTTGAGTTTCTCAATCTGCTGATCTGCCATCTTCAGGGCACGTGCAAAGATCTGTTCCGGTGTGTTCCATGCTTTTTCCAGGTCAAGGAAGTACTGGCGGTACTGTCTGCCTTTTTCGTTTCGCTGGATCATGCAGATCTGTTTTGCCATGTCGATGGAAATTTGATAGTCAACGGCTGGTCTGCCTCCTGTACTTTTGCTCATTTCTGAGCTAAAGTCTTTTCCTGCCTCGAAACCGTATTCTGTCATTCGAGGAAACCAATCTTTAAAAGCTGTTTTTATTTCTAAAGCTTCGTGCAAGTCTCTCGCCGATACCGTCGGCTGTTCTGTCTCATAATTGATTTTTAATAATCCGTTCATCCTACTTTCCTCCGTTCATTTTTTTTGCAATAAAAGAGGACGCTTTCACGCCCTCTTTGCTTTTTTTATTCTGCTTTGCTTAAATTGTTCATGCGTTCCCTGTCCGGTTCTCTTCCGGAAGCTCTTCTGTCATATCCTCAAGGAATTTCTGCACCCAGCGTTTAATTTTTGCCGGCACCGGCAAACCGCACAAGGTCATATTTTTCAGTACACTCACGATTTCGTACAGCACAAACAAGATGCTGAAAAATTCACAGATTCCAAGTTTATGTATCCCAAGAAGTTCGATGTAATTCTGAGGAATCATAAACAATACATTGATATTCAGGATCACATCCATTGCCATCAGCAGGCACACCGACAGCAGCATGGCTGATTTGCGGATTGCACCATCGATGCCCACGCAGGAATTAAACTTGTGCTCTTTGATCGCCCGGAGTACCCCAAGGATTGTGTCCAGTGTGACAGCGATCAATAAAATGCGGAAAAATGAATTGCCCGCAAGTAACATAATAATTTTGTTCATCATTTATAATCATCCTTTCTTTATCTGTTTTCTCCTGTAATTGCAAATACCGGACGGATGCCGTAGGTGCTGGTTGCTGCATCCTTGCTGGCGTCTCCATAGTAGGATACCAGTGTGAACTCTGTTGCGTTGGCATAATTCCGGATCCAATAATTACCACCGGCATACCGTGCCTGCGGACTCATCCGGAACAGGCTGAGCTGACGGTTCTCTGATGTCTGCTTGTTGCTGTTGTCAGCCAGTATGTAGCACCCATACACCATGATCTCATTCATCGGGTCAACGGATATTTCCGTCCACGCACCATCCAGCAATGCATTATGTACCAGCAGCCTTGAACGGATTTCCGGCGGCAGTGCCGATATGGTATCGTTCATTTTGGATTTCATAAGCGAATTCCGGTAGCCGCCCGATGTGGTATTGCTCCCATTCATCTGCCCTGTGGCAATGCTGGTATCCGGTACGATAACTGCGTGGTGTTTTTCCACTCTGCTCGCTTCCGGGAATCCGGTGCGGTACCAGTAGTCAAAATCAGCGATCCGGTAGTTTACACCGCCCATCGTCCAGTAATCACCGATGAACAGGTCTTCGAAACTGCCGTCTGCAATGGCTGCCGCCTGCTCAGCAGTGACTGTATCACCCAGATATTTTTCCCGGTAGATTGCGTTGTGGGCTGCAGCTCCGGGCTGTAATAAAACACCGGCTATTGTGGACATGTGCACTTTTTTACCGTTGACGGTCGCAGTGACATCCCCAGCGTATTCTGCATTGCCCTCCCAGTCCAGTGTATGGATGTTCCTCCTTTCCGCATCGCTCCCGCTGCCCACGATATGGGCGTACCTGCCTTCTGTGTCCTCCACGTTGTATTTCCCCTGAACATGCTGGTACTTGCCTGATGCGACCGTCCCAAAACCTTCTGCATGAGAACCATTTCCTTTGGCTATTGAAATAAGCCCTTCTGCATGAGAATTTTTGCCGGATGCTTCCGTCCCATAATTCTCAGCGTGTGCCATATCTGCGGTTGCTTTCGAATTATACCCCTCTACGTGGCTGTACTTTCCAGTTGCATAGGTATTATATCCTTCGCTATGTGCTGCCTGAGCGGACGCTGTTGTCCCATACCCCTCAGCATGGGCATATTTATCGGATGCGGTTGTCCCTGCTCCTCCTTCTGCGTGTGCCCCCTGACCGCTTGCAATATTATTTTCGCCCTCAGAGTGAGCGTTTTGACCAGTTGCTTGAGATTGATACCCCTCGGCATGGCTATTGTCACCATACGCCACCGTATTATTTCCTTCTGCAAAACTGTTATCACCAAATGCTTCTACATCCAACCCCAATGCCACACTCTGCATTCCAGCAAATGTTCCATCTTTTCTTCCCCAGCTAATCTCTGTATCTGCTGCCAGAAAACCACTGTCGTTCTCCAGCTCGCTCGTTTTGGTCGGGACTTTGGCATTTTTTATGCTTTCAGCGGCTTCTACCGCTTCATTTTTTGCCTGTTCTGCGGCCTCTGCACTCCCCTGTGCCGTCCTTGCTGATCCCTCAGCTAAATCCCTGGCACTCTCAGCCCTGTCTGCTGCTTTTTCAGCATTTTCTTTTGCATTCTTTGCCTGATGCATATATTCATCTGCCGCCAGCAGTGTGTGGTGGAACAGGTCAATATCTTCCGGAACTTCAAATCCTTCTGGTTTCATTCGTCTGTTCACATGCATGATCGCAACATTTACTGTTCTGCCTTCTTCTGAACTGACCAGATAGATATACAGTTTGATGATTCCCCTGCTTGTCAGTGCTTCATTCGGTATGTCAATAATCAGTGCATCTTCCTGCTTATACCCTGTTACTGTTTTTGTCTCGGTCAGGTTATCATACTGGAAATGCACTTCGCAGACATCCGGCAATTCGATGCCCGTGACCTGAATCTTCTGGCCGAAATCATACTGCCATAATTCATCTGTCAGCTCAATCTCTTCACCGAATCTTGAAAATACTGCTTTTAACATTATCTCACCCCTTCGATTCGTTTCACGCTTACCTTGTTTGCTGTCCATCCAGATCCAATATTGCGGACATATACACCCACTTTATTGTTTGTTGTATCCCATTTCAGCTGAACGCGTGCATTATAGGATGCTGTAAGATACAGTGTATGCACTGTCTCTGCCGCATCTTTTCTGGTCAGTGTGATCCAGCCTTTTTCACCATCGGCAATTTCCAGCCATACACGGATTTCATCATAATTCGCCAAGGAACTGATTGCTGAAGAATAGTACCAGCTTCCTGTTGCTGATGGAGTTACTGCTGTTGTTGATAACGCTGTCGCTCTGTCGATCACACCGATCACGCACCAGTAAGATCCGGTATACACCACCTCTAACACGATATACGATGTAATCAGTTCTGCTGGGATATTTTTGTTTTTGTAATAGATCGCTTTTGCACCTGTACCGTTTACATTCAGCGTTGGATTAACTGCAGTATTGCCATAATTGAAGCAAACACAGACTCTTGCACCTGTAACCAGACTGAAGTCTGACAGGCTGGCGGTCTTCGCCCCTGTCGATGCCGAAGTATAACAGGTCGCATAATGACTGATGTCTTTTGTTCCATCAAAAAGCATTCCTTCTATCTTTCTCCCTGTCTGCAGCTTCGTTGATGTCCCTGCATTTCCTTCCACGTTCTTCTGTGGGTTTTCTTTCATATCTTTGATTTCTGCCTGGACGTTTTCCAGATTACGGTTGAACTTTATGATGATCTTATCCGTTTCGTAGGACTTCGCTTTCAGCTGTTTTGCGTAGTCCGCAAAGCTTTTTTTGCGGTTTGACAGCTGTACCGTGTTCTTATGCTGCTGATCCGGATATATCGTTTTCTTTGTTACTCGATATTTTCCGTTTTCTTTGACATCCACAACACTTGCTGTATCTCCGACCTCGAACGCATACATTGCATATTTATTTTTGTTCTTACCGGCAAGATCAACGATTTTAACCGTCACGGTAACTGCAGTCTGTGCCATTTCTGCCAGCTTATATCTCGCTGCAGTAAGAAGCTCTTCTGCCGTCTCATATGCAGTATCTTCCCAGTACTGGGCGACCACTTTCTCTGCACCTGCGGCATCAATGTATTTCTTTCCGCTGTTCACACTTTCGATAGTCAGACCATCTTTCCCGATCGGATACAGTCTTGTGCAGTAATTGTAAGTGTCACGTTTAATCTCTGTCTTCAGGAGATTGACTCCTTTCAGGAATACAACTCCTTTATCGTCCCCGATCTGTCTGGCAGCATACAATACTTTACTCTGTGTGTCATACCGGACCTCGATTCCAAAAATCTCACGCACTTGATCAATGATCGCTTTTGCCGTTGTATTTTCATCTTCGATCGTCAATTCGGTATTATCATCCAACTGACACCGGAGCTTCCAGCCGGTATCTTTCAGTGCTTCCTCTAAATGTGCTTCTGCGGTCGCTTTCTTTTCATATGTCGAAAACAGCTTTCCTTCCAGATCTTCCAGATTCAGGATTGCTTTCACATCACGATATCCATTTTTAACTGGTGAAATTTCCTTGACAATATACTCCTGATGCTCCACTACTACATAACTTTCACATGTGATGGGATACACCTGATCAGGAACAGAAAACGCTACCGATGCATCTGCACTGTCCAGTATCGTTTCAATCTTGAAATCTTTTCGCTGTGTGATGTAATATTCTTTTGTTCTGGAAGCAGAAATAATTTTGATAATTGTTTTTGTATCCATGGCTCTCCTTCCTAGATATAACGTTCCTCATACTCTATGGTTACTGTTGTATCTGCACTTCCTCCTGACTGTTTGCATGCAAAATACATACCTCCCGGTTTGATTCGTGGAATATCAAAGATTTCTATCTTTTGCAGTCCTCCGGCTGTTGTCTTTTCTTCGTTCACCATCTTTTCCTCCGTTTTCCCATTTGATGCATCAAACATCAGGCGTTCCGTTTTTCCCTCAAACAAAAAGCTTCCAACCATCACAGAATTGGATGTTCCCGTGATCTCATCATCTATGTAATACAGATAAATGGTATTCTTTGGTTCATACTGCCTGTTCTGGTTCACTGTGATCTTCAGTGGTGCATAGACCGTCCCATTATTCTCCAGCCACAGTTTCTGTCCCGGTTTTATCGTAACGGTTCGATGCTCACCAAATTCATAGCCTATCAATTCCAGAACTGCCTTATGAAAACGTTTGATGCTGCTCTCTACCTGCTGGGCATTTGTAAGGACCACTTTATATTTATGGTTAAAGCCTTCCAGTTCCAAGACTGCAGGCTTTGCAAGTTCTGCGATAATCTTTTCGCATTTTTCCCAGATCAGACCACGACTGCTCCCTTTTGCAAGCATGGACAATTTGATCTTTTTCATGCCAAATTCACTTTCCAGCAGAATTGGCACCGGACAGCCAGGTTCCCAGCTGCTTTCATTCGTAACCTCTCCATAACTCATTTCAACGTTCCACTGTTCCAGATCATATTCCTCTGCTACTGTTTTCCCATTGATCTTCATGTTCTCCTCCTACCTTGTATTAAATGCAATGTTTGCAAGTTCTGATCCAATCCGTTCCGCAAGCCTGCCTGCCAGCAAGTCACCGTCCAGATAGATCCCCATGTTTTTTATGCTTTTTACCTCTTTTTGTATTTCAGTAAGTGCCCGTTCTGTATTTTTCAGTATATCACTGTCTATGGATTTTGCTTTTGCAACGTTGTTTGACCGTAATGTATGTATGGATGCAGAAGAGGTATTTAAATTCATATTCTTTGCTGTAGCTTTGATAAGGTTTTGTAATCGTTCCGCAGTATTTTTAATTCCAAGATATTCTGCTGCTTTTGCTGTGCCGGATTTTGCTTTTTCGAAAGCTGCTGAAACCGCAGGGGTTGATGCCTTCGTATTTTTTTTCGTTTTCGGCGATGAGCTGCTACTTTCCGCAAAGGTAGCTTCCAGGCGTGTTAATTCGGTATCTGTGTCTTTTGCCGCTACTGCATCCGTAATCCCTTTGATCAGTCCGGCAACTGCATCGACACCGCCTTTGTATGCTTTTGAAGCCAGTTTTTTCAGATTATCGTCAATATCTTTGGAAAGTTTCTTGCAGGCTTCCGTATAATCATTCTTATACTTTTCCAATTCTTTCGCGGCTGTTTCACGTGCTGCCTCCAGTTTTTTCTCTGTTTCTTGTTTCAGGCTTTCTGTCTCACGTGCTGCCTGTTCCTCTGCAATCCGGTTCTTTTCTGCGTATGCCTTTTGTGCCTGTTTCAGCTGCTCTTCCGTCATACGATTCAGTGCCACGATGGTTGCCGTGGCATCCGGTCCCATCTCCCTAAGTTCTGTCAGAAAATCATCTCCAAGGATGCTCTTGCCTTCCAGCTCCGCCAGCTGATCCACCCACATCTGATAGCCTTTTACCTGGGATTGAAGATTAAAAAGAAGCGTATCCGGTCCATCTGATTCACTTGTGAATTCATCAAATAATCCAAATGCATTCTTGATCGTTTTCTTACGATCAGCAAGTGTCTCATCGTATTTTTCCTGTATTTCCTTCAGGTCTTCTTCCAGATTTTCATTTGTTTCCTTGCACTTATCCTTGTAATCATCTTCCAGTTCCTTGAGCTTATCGGTGTAGTCCGCTTTGGCTTCATAATATTTCTTATCTGCTTCTAGGCGTTGGTCTGTACCTTCTTCATATTTTTTTCTGGCAGCATCCCAGTACTGCATCTCTGCCTTTGATGATACACCATAGTATACTTTATAAGCATCCAGAGCCGACTCCTGTGCACTCAGGCCTTCTGAAATACGCTGCTGCTTTAATGCTTTTTTCTCTTCTTTTACAAGTTTTTTCATAGCAGCATAGTATTTTTTTCCTTCTTTTTTCGACCGCTTCAGAATCTGATCCCAGTACCATTCAATATCATCCAGTGTAGTATTCATGGAATTTGCATTGTTTTTCTGTAGGTCGCTCAGGTAGTTCTTAGCAGATTCATAGACTTCCCTGGCAAATTCTTTGGCTTTCTTTTTAGCCGTCCCGGTTCCATCTTTGATGCCCAGTGTCACACCTGCAGGTATCTCTTTTCCTACTGCTTTTCTGAATTTTTTCGATGGGGAATGAATCTCCAATGTTTCCTGTGCCGCTGTCAGGGCACTCTCCGCCATGTCTACAACAGCATCCGTTACGTCCTGTTTTCCTTTCGTAATACCCTCAGCAACACCCTGCGGCATATACAGGCCAACCTGATCACGCCACACTCTTGAAGGGCTGTGTGAATCCGTTGTCTTGTTTGCACGGTTCTTTGCTTCATTCAGGATCTGCTGTACTTTGTTATATACCAGCCCAGAACCGGAATTCATACCGATTGCCACACCTGACATCATATTATAGCCTACGTTCTGGAACGATCCGCTGTAGCTTCCCGCAGTCGTTGTCGCCTGGCTCATAACAGATGACACTTTCTGGTTCACTTCACCGGATGCCTGCTGTGCACCGGTTCCAACCGCCTGTGTGTTTTTCTTTCCGGCTTCCTGTGATGTTTTTTCTGCCTGCTGCTGTGTACCGGCAAGCATTTCATATAACTGCTGCATCGCCTGTACTGCCGCATCGCCGCCCTGTGAAATACCTTCTTTCAGTCCTTCCGGTACTGTAATACCAGCCTGTTTTGCCAGTTTTGAAAAATATTCAAACTGTCCTTGGATGCCGCCTTTTAACTGGGCTATCGCTTCCTCTGGAGATACCGTGCCTGATTTAATGCCATCTGCGAGTCCTTCCGGAATCTGGATTCCGCATTCCCGGGCTGTCTTAATCGTCTCATTCAAAGACTCCTTCGTTCTTTCTGCCAGGTCGCTCCATCCTGCTGCCGTGGAATTTGCTGCTTCCTTTACGGATTTTTTCAGCTCTGAAAAATCTGCCTTTGTGGAACCAAGCTCACCAAGTGCCGCACGCAATGCCATTTTATTTGCTGCACCCGCCTTTGCGATTGCATCAGATTCATCCAGATAGGACATATAATCATCGGATGCCTTCTTCAGCTTTGCTTTCGCATCTTCGCTGTCCATGGAATCAGCAAGGTTTTTGACCAGGTTTGCACCTTCTAGCCCCATATCTTCGATGTACTGCATAAATTCCGGTGCGATCGTATCACCAACAACGCTTTTCAGTTTTTCCAGGTTTTCTTTATACTTCTGGATGCCTTCCAGCTGAGATTCCATATTTGTGGCCATCGTATCCACTGAAAGGTCATCGCCGCCGTCAAACACATCAAACAGGTTGATCTTTTCTTCCAGTCCCGCACGGATCTCTTCTTTTGTCTCTTTGAACTTCTCTTTTAGATTATCCAGGGCTTCTTTTGTGGTTTTGGTCGATGCTGTGACTTCCTGAGCCGTTATAACATTTTCCTTGGATGCTTTCGTATTCGCTTCTGTTTCATCGGTCAACAGTCCCATAGATTTCGCTGTCTGCTCCATCTCTTTTCCCAGCTGGTCCTGCTCATCCTGTGCATCTTTGATATAACCGTTATACTGGTCGATGTTTTTATTGCTTTCACGGATATTTTCACGGAGGAGTGCTTCTTCTGTGTTAAGTTCGCCAAGTCTTGCCCCGGCTGTACCGGTCAGGTCTTCGTTATCTGTCAACAGTTCATTTCTCTCTTCCTCGATCTGTTTCAGCCGTTCTTCCGCTTTCGCTTTTTCTGTCATCGCAGAAGTCAGGTTCTGATTTGCCTGTGCGATCCGCCCGGCAACATCGCTCATCTGTTCGCCATACGCATCACTGATTGCACTCTGTTTCATGGAATCAATATAGCTGTCCACCGTACCTTTCAGTATGTTCAGCTTTCCGGTCTGTTCATCAAATGCAAGATTCAGTCCCGGTATCGCTTCATTCAGCTGGTCGATATATGCCATAATCTCTGTCTTACTGCTGCCAAGAGCATCCCCACTTTCTGCCAGGGCATATACTTTATCTGCCATGACCTGCAGGGACTCGCTCTCTGTTACTGCACTGTTCTTTGTCTCCTCAAAGGCTTCCCGGCTTTCATCGCTCGCTTTTTTCAGATCCTTATATTCCTGTGTAAGCTGTTTTATTTTTCCAGCCTGTTCTTCACTTTCTGTCTTGATATCATCGGACGTTGCCCATAATGCAACCAGTGCAGCTGCCGCCACGCCTGCTGCTGAAGCAAAAAGCACCATCGGATTCGCATTCATCACAGCATTTAATGCCGTATTTGCAACGGTCTGTATCTTTGTCGCAACGGTCATTCCCTCCAGGGAACTGATATATGTTGCTGCAGAAAGTACTGCTGAACGGAACGCTTCGTTCTGTAGTACTTTCCATACTCCGATTGCCGTGCCAAGTCCCACAATCCCGCTTTCAATCGGCACCAGATTCTCAGAAACCATTTTCAGCCCGCTTTTTGCATACGGAAGCAGGTTCTTGATTTGATCCCCGATCTGCATCTGTATCGATCTGCTAAGCTCCGTGATCTGGCTGTTGATGTCATCATATTTTACATTTTTGATGCTTTCCATCGTCCCCTTGACCGTATCAAAGGTATTTCCGACACTGGTTAAAGACTGAACAAACTTAAGGTTTGAATCTTCTCCCATGGTTCCGAATGCGGTAGCTGCCATGGTCAGGGCTTCCTGCTCGTTGGTACAGTTCTGGATATCCTGCACAATCGAATCAATGACCTGTTTTTGCGTTCCGCTTCCATTTTGCCATGCAAGAAAAGCATTCTGTGTCTCTGTACCAAAGTTTGACAACGCTCCTTCTATCGTGCCATCTGCCAGGCGATTCGTAACCTCGTTGATCGCATCGTTGACTTTATCCAGGTTGTAAGCTCCGTTCGAACTGCCGTTTTTCAGCAGCTGGAAGTATTCCGATGCAGAATACCCTGCCTGTGCAAAATTTCCGGCATATTCCGAAACATTGTCCCCCAGCTCATCCGTATAGTTCAGACCTTCTTTTGCTCCCTTGCCGATCATGTCAAATGCTTCTACTGCCGTCAGGTTGAACTGATACATCAGATTCTTAGCACCACGGATGTTTTCGTCCATATCCATGTCGAATGTATCACGCAATGTGATTGCACTTTCTGTCACGTTCTGAAGATCCGCTTTATTCAGTTCCCCGATGTTCTGCACCATCTTCTGCATCGTCTCTGCGATATCATCGAGTCCGTCACCATAATTGTTCGAATAGACATCTTTCAGTGTCTCCTTGTAATCCTGCAAAGCTTTTCCGGCAAGGTTCGTACTGGCTTCGATCTGGTTTTCTGCCTTTTGCAGTTCCGTGGCACTCTCATATGCTCCGGAACCGATTTCCGAAAGAACATCCTGAATCGTCTCCGCAACCTTGACCGTAAAATTCGCCCGGACCATATCACCAAAAGTGTCCGTTGCTTCTTCTGCCTGCTGCATGGCATTACCAAACCGGTCAATGCTCTGTGCACAGTGATCCGTTGCTTCCTGTGCTTCCTGAAGATATGCGGCATTCCTGTTGACCGCAGAAGTTGCCTTGATCACCTGTGCTTCTGCCGTGTTCAGTTTCGTCTGCCATTCCTGGACTTTGTTTCCGGCTTTGTCATATTGTTCATTGCCTTTGCTGATCCCGGCTTCCAGCTCCGCCACAACACGTTCCTGCTTTTTTGCCTCATCTGATGTCTCGCCGTAAATCTTCTTTACTTCCTCCAGCTTTTCCCTTTCCTGGTCAAACTGCTGAAGTGTTTTTTCCAGCGTCTCTCCTAGACGTTCCCTCTGAGCTTTCGCATTTTCCAGTGCCGTCTTTGTCGCTTCTGATTTTTTCTTATGCTCATCCAGCAACCGGTTCAGCACTTCCTGCTTTCTGCTCAGGGCTTCCATGCTGTTCGCATTTCCCTCGTACTGTGCACTGACAAGCTTCAGTTCCGAGTCCAGCGTCCGGATGGACTTGTTGACCCCGGTCACTGCATCACGGAACTCCTTATCATTTTCGAGCCTGATACTTGCACCAATGTCAAATGTTTTTCCGTCTGCCATTTTGTTTCCTCCACGCAAAAAAGCACCCGATCTTTCTCGGATGCTTTTTACTTACACACTATATATTTGATTCTTATCGCCTTTTTCTTCCCATGATCTTAAATACCGGGAAGATCAGGACAATATATAAAGCGATCATAACCAGCAGAAACATAAATCCCATAGAAACCAAAAGTGCTATCCCGGATACGATCATTGCCACCACAAAGCCAACCAGCCGGTTTTCTATGCCGATCTGCTTTAACTTCTGATCATCCATATCCGGATGGTCAATCTTCTGATTTACCGTGTTCCAGTCTGCCAGCTTCTGAAAAAAGTACATTGGCAGAAAAATAATCGCTGCTGCCAGAACCAGTCTCCCAATATCAAGATCCATATTACATTCCCCTTCCTTTTCTCCTGTGTCGGATATCGCCTTACTTTTATATAGATTATACGGTTTCATATATACAAAAGTCAAGCGGTATCGAAAGGACCGGCCAGGTTTTCACTCAGAAAACCTGGTCCACGGTCAGTTCCTGCTCCTTTAAACCGTTCGCTTCCAGATATTCGTTGTAGATCAGGAAGAACTTGCGAAGCGTCATATCAAATACTTCCTGCTGGGAGAAATTCAGCTGCTTGCATCCAATATATAAAAGGCGGGCGACATTTATCCTGTCTGCCCGCTCGTCACGTTTGGGGATTCGAATTCATCCGGCTCCGGAAGTGAAAGCCCATATGCCCTGAATACTGCAAGCAATATTTCCGAAATGTCTTCCTGTGTGATCAGCCATCCGACTTCCTGCTCCGTATAATGTTTCAGTTCATAGCCTTCCCTTTTCTTCCGGTCTGCCTCATCATTTAACAGGATCGTGACTACCGTACGCAGTACTTTTACCGCCTCACGCTTATCTGTCAGCATTCCTACTACTTCATCCAGTGTCATATCATAATGATCCTGGATTTCCGCAATCGCATTGATACTCAGGAGAAGATACCTTGTTTCTCCCCCGAATACCAGTAATTCCCCTTTTGGATTCATATCACTCATGTCATGCCCCGATTCCGGCTTTTTTGTTCAGCCATTCTACCGCTTTGGCTTCGTCCGAAAATTCTGCCTGCTCTTTCCATGTTCCGTCACTCATCTGAAATACCGTTCCCTCAATGGTCGGTGTCTGGAATGTCACCGTCTCACCTTTGGTGTCTGTTTCATCGTTCGGCTCAGAAAACTGTGTTTTTTTCAGCCATTTTGCAAGGAACGAGTCTTTGTTGTTCCGTCTGACGCGTCCATAGAATCCGACACCATGATACGGTGCAATATCATCCGCTGATGCAACAACGGTCTCCGGCTCGTTTCCCTCGCTGTTTGCTGCTTTATACTCATGACCAAGCAGATCCGCATATACTTTCTGTGTCAGGTCATCCACGTTCAGGGAAATATTGCCATCCTTAAAGCTTTTATCGGATTCGGATACTCCATCATCTGCATATAACTTTACATCATTGCTGTTTGCAGTGATATTCGCTTTGATCGCCTTCGCAACTACAAATCCTTTTGCATATGTAGTTCCGTCTTCATTCAGTTTTGCTGCTACCAGATATTTTAATCCAATTTTTGCCATGTTTCATCCTCCATGTCTTCTGTCATATTACACGATAAGATCACGTGTATACTTCCTGTTTCTTTTTCAAACAATGTCACTGCGTCACGCACTGTAAAACCTGCTTCCAGGAGCAGGGCACGCAGTCTTCTCTTCATACCCCGGAAATCATAACCTTCCGGGGCGAACAGATGAACCTGCCACCAGATTGACACCGCCTGCGGCCTGTCATCTGCATGGGCGATGCTGCGTTCATCTTCTTCGTTGTACACCAGGTATACTTCTTTCGTTCCCCGGTATTCCTGGTACTTTGCCGGAAGTCCGGTCTGCTCCAGGGTTTTCTTTAACAGCTCATCTGACTTCACAGCCTCATCTCCCTCGTAAATACTTCCTGCATTTTCCGAATCACATCCGGTCTTGCATTTAACACAGCGGTTGTCAGAACCGGAGTCGCCGGTCTTCCCCGGACACCATATTCCAGGTACACCAGCTTTTCCATATTCCGGATATTTCTTCCGGATGCTTTCCCGGTCGGCCGGACAACCACACGATAACCATCTGCACTTTTCGTTACTTTTGTTGGTTTAATGGACGCTGCCATCTCACCGGTATCTCTGTGCTTTTCTGCCTGGCTGACAACTTCCTCCTGAAGGATCGGCACCGCTTCTTCCAGCATTTTGGGTGCGACCTCATCCGTCCTTCCAAGCCGGTCAAGCTGCATCATAAGGTCATCAAAGCCATGTAACTCAAACTGTGCCATATCATCTTCCTCTCTGCCGGATCTTCTGCAGGGATATGTCCAGGGACTTCGGTCTGCAATCTGCGATCGTCTGCACCTGCCGGATCTTATACGTCTGCCCTGCTATAACGGCATAATGTCCTGTGGTGATATCTTCCCGGAATGGTACACGGATCAGGCGGTCAATCTGCATTTTTGCCGTCATTGCTTCATAATACCGCCTGACACCGACTGTGCGTTCCTGGTAACGGAGCCGCTCTACTTCTTTTTCTGGTCTGCCATCTTCATCTATTTCATGAAAATGGCAGATTCCGTCGTTATAGGTCTGGAAATCACTCTTGTCGTTCTGCATACTCACCTGTCTGCACCCCGATTCTCAGCATGATCAATTCCGATCTGAAATTCTGTTCAAACAGCTCCAGTGCATTATTCCTTGCATACCTGCAATAATCCAGGAGCAGGGATTTTGCCGCAGAATCTGTATCATAATCCTGCGGCGTTCCGGCCACCCTGTCCAGATAGTCTGCACCACGCCTGATAATGCCAAGGAGCTTTACATCGGTATCATTGTCTTCATACGTGATATCAAGATAATTCCTGGTATCCTGCAACATTTTCTCGACCTTCATAAATTACGCTTTCGCCTTTGTGTTCACCGGATTGTCCACCGTGTTTGTGATCTCCACTTTCATCGGTGCCGGCTGCAGGTTCGATACATCCAGATACTGGAATGCATTGTTATCTTTCGGTCGGCCCATTCCATAGAATTTCGTGATATATACACGGTTATCTTCCAGGAACTGGTATTCGTCAGAATATTCGATCATGCCGGAATCACCTGCTGCAACACCCATAAAATACTTTTTGGCAATACCCATAATGGCTTCCCCTTCATCCAGTGCGGCAGACTGTACTACTTTTGTCGGATATGGGAAGATGTTGTTCTTATAGGTTCCGTCTGTGGCACGTACTGTAGAAGAAGGAACCACACGCTGGATGTAATCTACCGGATTGACCACCAGCATGACTTCCGGAACGGTACGGTAACCGCCGACGCTGTCCGGCTTCTTTGCCAGCGGTGCTACCGCTGCACAATATTCTTTCGGTTCCAGCGTTTTCAATGACACTTTTGCTTTATCTGCGTACACACCCTGCGTCACCGCACCGTCCAGGTTTTTGCACATGCCGATCGGCTGGTCTTTTCCTGTCCCTTTCAGGATGCCTTTTTCCAGACCGGCTGAAGATGCTTCTGAAAGAATGATTCTCACATAATTATCCAGCCACTCCGGTCCAAGTCCACGGACGAACATATCTTTCGGCACCGGGATAAATGCGGTCAGTTTTGCCAGTGTCATGTTCAGCAGGTCAATCTTTCCTGCAAGTTCTGTGCTGATCGCAGAATTTAACGCTCCCCAGGTTGCGAGGTCGATATTGTCTGCATTGATGATCATCTTCACTGCTCCCTGGCAGTTGATAAAGTCAATCTCTGACAGCAGTTCATGGGATTCACGCATATCATCGATCACTTCATCAATGATCGTTTCCGGCATTGCTTTGTCGATGTCTATCAATGCCTGCTTTGGGTTCGCAGATTTTGCCGCATCAATCCATGCCTGGTAAAATGTTTTTTCTTCCCCTGTCAACTGTCGGATGCCGCGGGATGCAAGGATCGTAGCATCTTTGCTCTGACGCAGGTCTTTGTATTCTTCCATGATTCGTTCCTGCACACCTTCCGCAAATGCCGCAAAGGCCTCTGCCATCGCATCATCATCATCTTCCTTCAATGCCTGGGAAAGTGCCTGCATCAGTTCTTTGTTTTCTTCTTTCAACAGATCTTTGTTTTTCATCCTATTCCTCCTTGTTAAATGCATCAAAAAAAGCACTCAGCATTTTGAGTACTTTCTGTTCTTTGCCCTGTTCTGTTCCCGGTGTTCCTTCTGGATTTCCCGGAAATGGCTCTTTCTTTTTCGCCGGCGAAAACTGTTTCATCTCCTCACGGAAGCTTTTCATCGCCGACAGCTCCTGCCGCAGGTGCCGGATCTCTTCTGCTGCCTGCTGGTTTAATTTATTCTGGTCTGCCTGATACTCTGCGATCTCATCACAGAAACCATATTCCAGGCACTGCTGCGGTGTCAGGAATGTTTCATTGTCCATCATCTCGGTCAGCTGTTCTTCTGTCAGGTTCTTAGCTCGTTCCATGTAGATCTTGCGGTTGGATTCCATCAGAACATCCAGATCATCTGCACATTTCCGCAGCGTCTGTGCATCGCCGTATACGGACATCGCCATATTGTGGATCAGCATCGATGTGCCAAGCCCCATAACGATCTTGTCACATGCCATGCAGATAACGCTTGCGATTGAATACGCAAATCCATCCACATAGCAGACCTTTTCTGCGTTGTGCTGTTTCAGCAGATTGTAGATCGCAATCCCTTCTTTCACACTTCCGCCATTGCTGTTGACATGAAGCTCAATCGTAGACGTTTCCGGAATCGCCGCCAGCTGCTCCCGGAAATAATTGGCACTGGTTTCGCTGTCATCATATTCCCAGGTTTCCCAGTTGAAATTTCCATAAGCCGTCACATCATCGTAAATATAGAGCTTGACCACTCCCTGCCCCGCCATCTGTTCAAAACGGTATTTTGTCTTCTTTCTCACCCTGTGTCACCTCCTTTCACATCCGAAATTCCAGATAATTCCGTATAATTTTTCGTAATAAAGTGCATCTGGCTTTCCTCCGTTCCCAGTTCTGCATCACCAAGTTTCTGACGCAGTTCATCAACGCAGTACATACCGCTTGCAATCAGCTTGTCAATCTTCTCGGCAATGTCAAAGACATCAATATGCATAACGGCCGTAGTGTCAATCTTCAGATAGTTCCCTTTCTGGATCTCTTTCCTGCCGTACCGTTTCCGGTTGATCTCTTTCTGTATCATCTCGCACAGCGGATCGATACAGAACGTAAGAAAGTTCCTTGTGATCTTCTCCACATCCGACACATCGCCTTTCAGCAGGGACACCGGTATGGAAAACGCCCGTGCTACCGTTTCTACAATCTCATCAAGAATATCTGTGATATCTTTAACCTCCGAAGTAGATTTTTTACTCTGTTCTGCTGCCTGTTTTGTATAATTAAACCCGTCAAACAACGGAAGAACTGCACTCCTGCTGTTGAAAAATATCTTAAAACGGTTGTTCATCAGGTCTTCAAAGACTTCTTCAAAGGTCCTTTCTCCATACTTTTTACCGCTTGCGATCGCATCGATCTTCAATGTTCCTTTCTCTCCGCCTGCTTTTTCGTATTTATCCACTGCTTCATTCAACAGTTCATCATATCCCGCACACAGATTTGACAGAAGGCTTCGGATATTTTTGTTGCTCAGGCGGAAATACAGCACTTCGGACATTCGGAATGTCCTATCGAACGTCAGTCCTTTCCGGTACACATGGCTGAATACAGTTTCTTTTAATGCATATTCTTCTTTCACAAACCCTTCTGCAATCATAAGCTGCCCCTTGGAATCTATCACCAGACATTCGTTGTTATATAACAGCTTCGCCACCAGCTCCTGCAGGAACTGACTTGCATTCTGGTTCAGATTCGGTTCAAAGTTCCATGCATAATATTCTTCCCCACTGTTTTCTTTTCCACCGGAATAGGTCTTAAATTCACACTTCGAAATACAGTTTGCGATCAGATTGATCGCCGCATGGATTGTAAACTCTTCCATGACAAGCTTCGCCATCTTCTCCTGATCCATGTATTTCTGAAGCGTTTCCGTAGAAACTTCAACGCTTTTTCCTCCAAGCGTTTTACCTTTCAGCCAGCTCCAGAACCCCATCTTCCCACCTCCTCTCAATAGGTATATACGCCAAAGTCAATCTCTTTATAGTCCATTTCTTCCGGTATTTCATCCAGGATCACGATCGTGTTGACAAATGCCATAAAGCCATCCGTCTTCCGGTAATTCGGCTCGATTTTCCCATAGGTGATATTGCCGTTGCTGTCCATCTGCTTTTTCGTGTTGTTGGTATACCACCGCATGATCGGCGTATCTCCAAACACGATGTTATGGTTGATAAACAAAGAATTGATGATCGGTGCTGCCTGCATGATATGGCTCGGTCGTACCAGCAGGATATTCTTCCGTTCAAACGCATCAAACCCAATCTTCTTAAACTCGGAATTGAGCAGTGAGTAACGGAAGTTATCGATCGCAATCTTCAGGATGTTATACGTCTGTCCCATTTTCTCAAACCATCCGGTCACCCGATGCGGCGGAATCTCCACATCGTCCACCATCTCTGCGTCTCCTTTTTCACACCACTCCTGAAGCGGTGCCTTAATGCCCGGAAGATCACGGGAGCTTCGGCAGATAAATGTATGCTGGATGTAATACACCTTGCCCTTTACGTGGAATGTCAGACCACAAACCACAAAGTCGTTCGTCTTTGCATAATCCACGCCTCCGACACAGTTCCTTCCTGTCAGATCAGGTATTTCCTGGCTTGTGGCTGCCTTGATGTCTTCCCATGTGGCAACTTCCACCTCTTTATTTCCGATCGGATAGTTGCACCGCTTTGCCATATACTCCGGGTAGTAATCCATGTTGTATGGCATATCAATGATTTCCTTCTGTATCGTAGTCCGAAGACTTGGGAAATCATTCAGACTCGGTATCGCCTTGACCAGCTTATCAATCTGATTCCATTCCTCTTCTTTCTCGATACGGCACCAGAATACCAGTGTACGGTTCAGCGGATTATATTCTTTCAGGATTGCCCTGTTCTGTTCCTTCTCCTGATCCAGCACTGCTCCCCTGATGTGCCCGTCCGTTGTGATCGTGATGATACGGCCGTGCCAGACTTTTCCAAGTCCGGATTTCAGCGTGTTCATGTTCTGCACATCCGTGTACTCGTGTTTCTCATCGAAAATGATACAACCGGTACGTTTGCTGTCCTTGCCACGCTTCGAAGAAGTGTTGTAACGCAGTTCTGACTTTGTATCCTTTCCTGTAATCAGTTCCCTGGTTGCATGATAGTTCTTCTTCAGGACAGTTTTATACTTTGATTCCACCGGATCTGTGATCACCTCGTAAACATCTTTGAATGACGTTTTCGCCTGGTCCTCGGCATTTGCCATCAAGTCAATGTTATAACCGTGTATCCCGTGATACGGCGATAGGAAGTAAAAGCACAGGAAAGAAATAAAACCATTCTTCCCGCTTCCGCGTCCTACCATTACGCGGATTTCATTGAAAAAGATATCGCCGTCTGTAAAATACACTCCGACGATCAGGGCAAACAAAAAAACCTCCCATTCGATCAGACGATATGGGAAGTACTTCTGCAGGGATAATCCTTTTTCTATTTTTTCGTTATCGATAATGACATCTTCACGTTCCAGCACAGGGATTACAAGATTGTCGATCATAAGCTCCTGTTCCTGGCAATGCAGAACCTCATTGTTTTTGATCTTACGCAGATAAGGGTCAATATATGGGCTATAGCTCCTCATCGTCCTCACCGCCCGTCAGGTTCACATCCTGTGGCTTCAATCCCAGGAAGCGTAAGATGTTACGCATCTCGGATGAGATCCGGCGTTTTTCGGCTGTGGCATCCGTGTATACCTTTAGGGAACAGTTTCCGGACGATTTCAGTGCAATAAGTGTCTCATTAATCCACGATAAATCATCGTAAAATGACATATATTCATCTACCTTATCCTGTAAAAATTTTTCAGACAGCTTATTCGAAACCAGTGCATTTTTCAGGCTTTCCAGCGTTTTTCGTCTCTGTGCCGCCTCGCTCTTTTTCCTTGCCATTTTGCCTTCACCACCCAACTTTTTCAGTTTTTTCAAAATTTCTCCGGATACGAG
>ERZ832522.1629-NODE-1629-length-29627-cov-12.156567_pt1 | contig 29627 bp, 32 predicted proteins | sample MGYA00519951_ERZ832522 | MGnify/ENA primary metagenome ERZ832522 (study PRJEB31850, sample SAMEA3708728) | human gut metagenome | biome: human gut; feature: human-associated habitat; material: faeces | place: China | collected 2014 ... | reverse complement strand
GATGAAAAAAATAGGTGGAATGTTTTATTACGAACCTTGTAAGGTCGCGGAGAACGGATATTTTGAGCGAGTTTGTCCGCCAGATGGGGATTTGGCATTTACGATGTCTGGCCGCTGCGGTCTGTATTACTGCTTGGAAGATATTATGTTGCAAGACACGCGCAGGGTCGCATATATTCCTATGTACACCTGCGAAACCGTTCTTAGCTCCTATGAAAAAGCTGGCTATCAACTGAAATTCTATGATATTGATGAAAACCTGCGCAGTGTGTTTGACCCAGCGGCGCTTGATGAGATCAGCGTGTTGTCGCTTTGCGGCTATTATGGCTTCTGCAATTATGACCACGCCTTCATCCGCGCCTGCAAGGAACGTGGCATTGTGATTCTGGAGGACGTGACGCATTCCATGCTTTCCGCCGACGGAATTGATCCGCTCTGCGATTATTTTGCTGGAAGCTTCCGCAAATGGATGGGCATTGCGTGCGGCGGTATTGCCGTCAAGCGAAACGGGAAATTTGCGAAACCGCTTCTGCCGGTGGATCCCACGCACCTTCGCCAGCGGGAAGCTGCCATTGAAACAGCGGAGTCGGATGTATTCTGGGAGGGAGAAATGCGCCTTCGCCAGATGTTCGACAGTTTTGCCGGCGATGAGCGTTCGGAGTATATTCTGCGGCATGCGGATTTTGATGCGATCTGCGCAGCAAGAAGAGCAAACTTCAGCGCTATTTTAAACGGACTGCCCAAGGAGCTTCATGGCATTCGGCCTGTGTTCCCGATTCTGACAGACGCGGCAGTTCCGAGCCATTTCTGCCTGTATGCTGAGCGCCGGGATGAGTTCCAGGCATTTTTGGCAGAGCGTCAGATCCGCTCTACCGTCTACTGGCCGGTCGGTCCTATGGTACATCCGGAGGGGCATCCGTCGGTTACGTACATTTATGATCATATTGTTTCCGTTCCCTGTGATCAGCGCTATCAGCCTTCGGATATGCAGCGTGTTGCAGAAGCGTTTGCCGCTTATTCTGAAAATTTTGGAAGGTGAGTATGCAAGAACAACGTAAAACTGCAAAAGCAACCACATCGGAGATGATTTTGGAGGCGCTGCGTGAACAGATCATCAACGGAACGCTTGTACCGCAGGAAAAGCTGGTGGAAGCAGAGATCGCGCAGCAGTTCGGAACCAGCCGCGGACCGGTCCGTGACGCGCTCAAGCAGCTTGCCATGGAGGGGATGGTGGATTATCAGCCCAACAAAGGTTGCTCGGTCGCGCTGCTCTCGCCGGAAGATGCGTATGAGGTGTTTTTTCTGAGAGGCAGCCTTGAAAAGCTGGCGATCCAGAAGAGCAACTGCCATGTCAGCGACTACGGTCTTCTCATCATGGAGACAAGCATTGAAGAATTTCGAATTGCAGATGAAGCAGGGAATTTGATGCAGGCGGTCCGCGCTGATGAAAAATTTCATCAGCAAATTGTCCAGTCTGCACAGATCGACAGGCTGACCAAGATGTGGGAGCTTTTAAGCCCGCTCAACGGTGCGATGTTCCTTTCCGTGCGAAACGCCAACCGATTCGGCAATCAGATCAGCGACTCTGAAACGCTGGCCAGAGGCGGAGCAGCCCTGGGATCGCACAGACTTCTGTTGGAAGCGGTCCGAAAGAATGATTTACAGGAAGCCTGCAAGCAGCTGGATCTGCATTATGTAAAGACCGGCGAACGCGTTTACCGGCTCTCTTTGCTGCAAGAAAAAGCACCGTTTTAACCGTCCTAAGTTTTCTTAAAAATTGTATTTTGATATCTGAAATGGCGTAAAAACTGCGCCGCTGTAAACAAAGAATAGGGATTTCCAAGACACACAAAACCAGCTGAAAAATATTCCGATCTTCCGAAAAAATCAGTAGACTTTGTGCCGGTTCTGTGGTAGTTGTTTGTGCTACCAAAACGAAGGAGGCACAGACATGGCGAAGAAACGAGCGAACGGAGAAGGCAACATCCGCAAGCGCAAGGATGGGCGCTGGGAAGGGCGGTACACTGCCGGGTACGACGAGAAAACCGGCAAACGAATCACCAAGAGTGTCCTCGGCAAGACACAGGCAGAGGTAAAAGAAAAGCTGGCGAAAGCAGTCGCGGAAGCGGAAAGCGTCGATGTACGGAGAGCAGACGAGTACACGCTCGGCACATGGCTGCAAACGTGGTATGAACTCTACGCAAAACCACACCTGCGATTCTCAACTGCCGAGTATTACCGGCGTGGAATCGAGTTACACATTGTCCCGCGCATCAGGGATATTCCACTTAAAAAGCTGACTGGGCGCGATCTGCAATGGCTCTACAAGGACCTACAGGAACATGGGCGGCTCCGCGAAGCACAGAAGGGCAAGCAGCCGGGGCTGAGTGATTCCACGATCCGCGGCATCCACACAATGCTGCACAATGCGCTCGACCGGGCAGTGAAAGAACGCCTGATTGTCAGAAATCCAGCGGACGACTGCGTTCCGCCGAAAATTCCAAAGCACGAAATGAAGATCCTGCCGCAGGAGCAGATCAAGTCCTACTTGACCGCAGCTGACCAGCGCGGCGTCCTGCCGATGTTCTATCTGGAACTCATCAGCGGTCTGCGCAAAGGAGAACTGGTGGCGCTCCAATGGGCAGACTTGGACATCGAAAACAAGACGATTTCCGTCAGCAAACAGGCAGGACGAAACAACGCAGGCAAACCCGATATCACACGCCCGAAAACGGAAAATTCAATTCGCAAAATCTCAATACCACAGGATGCAGTCGATCTGCTGGTCGCAGAACACCAAAAGCATCCCGGCAGCCCATGGATGTTCCCGTCACCCAAGACAGGCGAAATGTACCATCCGGATTCGGTAGTCAACATCCACAAGAAAATCCTGAAAGATGCAGGGCTGGAGCATTTGAGATTTCACGACTTGAGACACACATTCGCAACGTTGGCACTCCAGAATGGCGTGGACGTAAAAACGGTATCGAGTATGCTCGGTCACTTCGACGCAGGCTTCACGCTCCGCACCTACACCCACGTTACACGTCAGATGCAGGAAAGCGCAGCAGAAAAGATGGGCAATTTCATGGCGCAGGTCATGTAAAAAAGCAGAGAGCGTCGGAGAGGATACCACGAATATCCTCTCCGCCGCTCTCTGGACATTTCGCCGTGTGGGTCACGGTGTGGGTCAGGCGGTTTTAGCACCCGAAAAACCGAACAAATAAAAGAGAAAACCGGTGAAAATCTCTCGATTTTCACCGGTTTCTGGAGCTAGTGGCCGGACTTGAACCGGCGACCTGCTGATTACGAATCAGCTGCTCTACCGACTGAGCCACACTAGCATTGCAGATTGGAGATTTGCATCTCTCAAATTTGCTTGCATATCATAACATATTATCCCGCTTCCGTCAAGCCCTAATTTCGCTTTTCGGAAAAAATGGCGTATTTTGTTCGGTTCAGCCCCGCCGGATGGTTGTCCGGCGGGGCGCAGCTTATTCTCCTGTGACCGTGAACGTACCAGTTTCATCCACCGCAGCGTGCAGCGTATGAAGCGGGCTCACGAAGCTCTCGATGATTTTCTGGGCAATCGGGTCTTCAAGCTCTTTTTGAATCGTACGGCGGAGGTTCCGCGCGCCGTAGGTCACGGAATAGGACTTTTTGACCAGCGCGTCAATGACGCTCTCGTCCCACGTAAAGTCGATCCCGCGCTCCGAAAGCGCCTGCCGGAGCTCCGTGAGCATAATGCCCGCAATCGCGCGGAAGTTTTCTTCCGTGAGCTTATTGAACGAGATGACCTCGTCCACGCGGTTAATAAACTCCGGCCGCAGGAACTCGGAGAGCGCCTTGACGGCCTTTTCCTGCGTCTGCTCCGATAAGCTCTTGCCGAAACCGACCGAGCCGTCCTTGCGGTCAGAGCCGGCGTTGGAGGTCATGATGATGATCGTGTTTTCAAAGTTCACGACTCTTCCCTGCGCGTCCGTGATCCGCCCGTCGTCGAGGATCTGAAGCAGGATATTCAGAACGTCCGGGTGCGCCTTCTCGAGCTCGTCAAAGAGAATGACAGAATACGGACGGCGGCGGATTTTCTCCGTCAGCTGCCCCGCCTCGTCATAGCCGACATAGCCGGGAGGCGAACCGATGAGCTTTGAAACGCTGTGCTTTTCCATGTACTCGGACATGTCGAGCCGAATGAGAGATTCCACAGACTCGAACATCTCATTCGCCAAGCACTTGACAAGCTCTGTCTTGCCAACGCCCGTCGAGCCGACAAAGATAAACGACACCGGACGCTTCTTGGGCGAAATACCAACGCGGTTTCTCCGGATGGCCGCCGTAACGGCGCGGATAGCCTCGTCCTGTCCCACGATGTGCGCTTTGAGCCGCGTGTCGAGATTTTCCAGCTGCTCATACTCCTGCGCGCGGATCTTGCTGGCCGGGATTTTCGTCCAGAGCTCAATGATACGCGCGAGGTTTTCCATCGTCAGAACCGGCTTTGGCTCTTCCTCCAGCACGGCGATTTCCTTCTCGAGCTGCAATTTGCGGCTGCGAAGCTCCGCCATGCGGGCAAAGTCCGCGTCCGCCTTATCCGGCTGGTCCATAAGCGCGCCGAGCTCGAGTTCAATATCGGCCTGATCTTTTTTGAGGGCTTCGAGCTTGCCGATGGACTTGTTTTTGAGGTTCACGTCCGAGCAGGCTTCGTCCAAAAGGTCGATGGCCTTGTCGGGAAGGAAACGGTCGGTGATGTACCGCTCGGAGAGAATGACGGTCTGCCGCGCAATCTCGGGCGGGATTTCCACGCCGTGGAACTCTTCATAGTAATGCGAAATACCGCGCAGAATCGCGATAGACTCTTCGATCGTCGGTTCATTGACCGTCACGGGCTGGAAGCGGCGCTCGAGCGCAGAGTCCTTTTCGATATATTTGCGGTACTCGTCAAACGTTGTCGCGCCGATGACCTGAATCTCGCCGCGCGAGAGGGCGGGCTTGAGGATATTCGCCGCGTTCATCGAGCCTTCTGCGTCGCCCGCGCCAACCAGGTTGTGCACCTCGTCGATGACAAGGATGATGTTGCCGAGCTTTTTGACCTCGTCGATGAGGCTCTTCATGCGGCTTTCAAACTGGCCCCGGAACTGCGTGCCCGCGACGAGCGCGGTCAGGTCCATCAGATAGACCTCCTTACCCTGCAGCTTGTAGGGTACTTCCTTGTCTACGATCCGCTGCGCCAATCCCTCGGCAATCGCCGTTTTGCCGACGCCGGGCTCACCGATCAAACACGGGTTATTCTTCTGCCGCCGGTTTAAAATCTGCACCACGCGCTCGGTTTCCACGTCGCGGCCGACAATGCGGTCGAGCTTCCCGTCGCGCGCCTTCTGCGTGAGATTCTGGCAGTAGGTATCGAGGAATTTTCGCTTCTTGTTCTTCTGTCCGTTTGGCTTGTCACCGCGCGGAGGATTTTGCCGGGGCTCTTCCTTCTGCGGAGTCAACGCTTCCCCGGGGTTGTTGTTTCCGGCGTTTCCGAAAAGCTTATTGAGGAACGGGAACGTCGCAGTCTGCGAGGCGTTTTCGTCATCCTCGTCCTCCTCCGGCTCGTCGTCCCGGTTCTGCGCGCCGGAAATGAGTCCTTCGAGGCCGTTCATCGTGTCGAGCATTTCACCGTTGAGGTTGTCGAGATCTTCGTCCGAAAGGCCCATGCGGCTGATCATGTCGTCGACGGGTTTGATGCCAAGCTCGCGCGCACATTTGAGGCAGTAGCCCTCGTTGTTGGTCTGGCCGTTTTCAATCTTTGTGATGAACACGACCGCCAGATTCTTTTTGCATTTGGAACATAAGGTTGGTTTCATGATATACGTTCTCCTACTCAGATAGGATCAATTTTTAAGAAGTATAGCACGGAATTGTGAACAATTCCAACGCCAATATATGACGGAACTGAAAATTCAAGGCAGTATGATCTCGCCGTGCCCACCGCCGAGCAGAACTGCCGAGCCGTCGGCGCGCATGATGACATTTGTCGCGCTCGTCGTGTTCGCCTGCTCAAAATAGGGCTTCATGGCGCTGGTGTAGATGGTGAGCTTTTCCGCCGTCAGAACGGCAAGGTACTCCCCTGCCGCCGAAAAATCGAGAATCTGCACGTCGAGCTCGGCACTCCCAAGCTCCGTGCCCGTTTTATCGACGGTAACGACCGAGCAGTGGTTGCCTGCCTTATACATATTCACGATCAAAGAGAGAAATCCGTCGCCGCCAAAATCAAAGTCCTTGAGATATGCACCGTTGTACGTGTAGTCCGCCAGAAGGCTTCCGCTCACGTCGAGCCACTTCGCGCCGGACTCCCCCACGGCGCAGATGGTATTTGCGTCCAGAAATGTCAGATCGTAAATAAGGTTGCCGCCAAGCGCGGCCGTAATACCGGAATCTTCCTTCGCAGTCTGGAAAATGTGGAGGCTTGATGCGTAAATGCCATCCCGCTGGCCAAGTGACACACTGGCCAGATACTTCCCTCCTGCCGAGACCGCGCAGACGGGCATGAACTGACTGGCAGATAACCAGCGGTAGATCCGGTTCTGATTGCTGTCGTAGACGTATAGAACCGTCTTATAGCCGGACTCCGACGTCGCGTAGCAGAGGCTGCCGTCCGCGGCCATATCCGCATCGAAAATCGGGCGCTGGGTCGTAAGGCTCAGAGCCGTCTCTCCGGAGGCGCGCACGGCAAGAAGGTTCGTTCCGCCCACGTCAAAGGCCAGCGTGAGCTTGCCTCCTGTGCGGATAGCGGGGGTATCTAATTTCGCCTGCACGACGGCAAGCTCGTCTCCGTTTGCGTCATAAAGACTGAGCCCGGAGACAGACGCCACGGCAAGGCCGCCCTGCAAGTCGGCATACTGGTTCGCGTTGTGGGAATCAAACGTGAAGCTACCTCCCGCGGAGTCTGTTTTGACGTTCAGGTAGCGCACAAAGCGCTTCGCCGCATCTAAATTCAGAGAATCGCGGAACACATAGAGCGTCACCGCGCCGCCCACCAGAACGAGCGCCAGCACGAACAGCACGATCCGCCGCGCGATGCTTTTCCCGGGATGGGGATCAAATTTTGAAACGTTATCCGACATGGAACACTGCCTCTCCGTCGTCATACCAGAGCTGGGTCATGTAGAGCCCGCCGGGCGGAACCGTGGGTCCAGCCGCCTTGCGGTCGCCGTTTGCCAGGATATTGGCCACTTCCTCGGGCGGGAACTTCCCTTCCGCCGCATAGACGACTGTCCCCGCCATCGCACGCGCCATGTTGTATAGAAACCCGTTGGCGCAGACGCGAAGAGAAATGAGATCGCCGTCCCGTTCGACCTCGTAGTGATAGACCGTGCGCACCGTGGATTTCACCTCCGTTCCGACCGAGCGGACGGCGGCAAAGTCGTGCGTGCCGACAAACTGCTGCGCTGCGCGCTGCATGACCGCTTCGTCAAGATGCTTGGGATAGAACCACGCGCGATTGACATAAAACGGGTCCTTAATCGGGGAGTTGTAAATGAGATAGGTATATTCCTTCTTGACGCACGAGCCGATGGCGTTGAAGCCGTCATGCACCTCCATTGCGCCGGTGACGACGATGTCTCCGGGCAGGTGCGTGTTGAAGGCGTACGGAATCCGGTCGACGGGAATTCTTGCGTCCGTGCGGAAATTTGCCACGTAGACCTTCGCGTGAACGCCCGCGTCCGTCCGGCCGCAGCCGGTAATATGCACCTTGTGGCCCACGACCATGGCGGCGGCTTTCTCGAGCGTCTGGCCGACCGTGATATCATTTTTCTGCACCTGCCAGCCGTGATAGGCCGTACCGAGGTAGCGGAGCGTCAGGGCAATGTTTCTCATAGCGTTCTCCCGTGTGATAAATTATAAGCCAAAGCGCCGCAGCACAATCACGCCCGCAAGCATCAGCGCGCCAAGGCAATAGGCCGTATAGTCGCGTCCCGCATAATGGAGCGCATGGAGTTTCGTGCGGCCCTCTCCCCCGTGGTAGCAGCGGCACTCCATTGCGGTGGCCAGCTCGTCTGCCCGGCGGAAGGCCGAGATGAAAAGCGGCACCAGGATCGGAATGAGCGCCTTTGCGCGCGCGAGGATATTTCCGGACTCAAAGTCTGCGCCTCTTGCTTTCTGGGCGGACATGATCTTATCGGTTTCTTCAATGAGCGTGGGGATAAAGCGAAGCGCGATGCACATCATCATCGCAAGCTCATGCACCGGCGCGCCGATTTTTTTGAGAGGACTCAGCAAGCTCTCCAGACCGTCTGTCAGCGCGATCGGGCTCGTGGTGTAGGTGAGCATGAACGTCCCCGCCACCAAAAGCGTGATGCGGAGCACCATGAAAACCGCATTTTCGATGCCCTGCTTCGTGATCTTGAAGATCCAGAACTGCACGAGCGGCTCGCCCTGTCCATAAAAGAGGTTCAAAACCGCCGTCAGAATGATGATCAGCATCAAAGGCTTGAGGCCCTTCAAAATAACCTTCAGATGGAGTTTGGAGATCCAGATGACGGCAAGCAGACACCCCGCTACAAGCGCGTACCCCGCCGCGCCCTTCGCAAGAAACAGCGCCACGATGTACACGATTACGAGTACGAGCTTCGTTCTGGGGTCCATTTTGTGGACGGCGGTTTCGCCCGGGAAATACTGGCCGAGCGTCACATCCTTCAGCATGCGGCCTTCCCCCCTTTCAGAAGCGGCAGGAGAAGCTTTTTCGCCTGCTCCACCGTAAAGGCGGATGCCGGAACATCCACGCCGAGCGCGCGGAGCTTTAAAAGCACCTGCGTCACCTTCGGCACGGCAAGTCCCATCTGCACGAGCTCTTCCGGCCTTGCGAACACCTCCGCCGGCGTTGCGTCCATGACAAGGTGCGAGTCGTTCATGACAAGAAGCCTGTCGACATTGGAGGCGATCTCCTCCATCGAGTGGCTCACCATGATGACCGACGCGCCCTGCGCCGCCTGATAGGCCCGGATATTTTCCAGAATACTCTCGCGGCCGACGGGGTCCAGTCCCGCCGTGGGCTCGTCGAGGATCAGAACGTCCGGCTCCATCGCAATCACGCCCGCAATCGCGGCTCTGCGCTTCTGCCCGCCGGAGAGGTCAAAGGGCGATTTTTCAAGCTCCTTGTCCGTAATGCCGACAAAGCCCGCCGCACGCAGCACACGCGCGCGAACCTCGTCTTCAGACAAGCCCATGTTCTTGGGGCCGAAGGCGATGTCCTGAAAGACCGTCTCTTCAAAGAGCTGATACTCCGGGTACTGGAACACCAGCCCCACATGAAAGCGCAGGCGGCGCGTGAGCTTCGCGTCCGACCACACGTCCTGTCCCTCAAACAACACCTGCCCGTTTGACGGCTTCAATAGGCCGTTCATGTGCTGGATGAGCGTCGATTTTCCAGAGCCGGTGTGGCCGATCAAGCCGACAAACTCGCCCCGTCCGACCGACAAGCTCACATTGTCCAGCGCCACATGCTCAAACGGCGTATCCGCGCCGTAGACATGCGACACATTTCGAATTTCTAATACAGGCTCCAACCGTTTTTCCTCCGAAATCAGGCTTTCGCCTGCAAAATTTGCCGAAGCAGCGCCTGCGCGCAGTCGTCCACGCTCAGAGCGTCCAGCGGAAGCGCGCAGCCGTCGTCATCGAGCGCTTTGAGTAGAAGGGTCGTCTGCGGCGCGGTCAGTCCGACGCTTTGCAGCAGGTCAATTTTCGTAAAAACGTCCTTCGGCGCGCCGTCGGCGATGATTTTTCCGTCGTCCATCGCAATCACGCGGTCGGCGCAGATGGCCTCGTCCATGTGGTGCGTGATCAAAATGACCGTGATATTCTGCTCACGGCTGAGCTTTTCGACGATCGAGACAACCTCCTGCCGTCCCTGCGGGTCCAGCATCGCGGTCGGCTCGTCGAGCACGATGGTCTTGGGCTGCATCGCGAGCACACCCGCAATCGCAACGCGCTGCTTCTGGCCGCCCGAAAGAAGGTGCGGCGCATGCTTTTTATAGGCCGCCATGCCGACGGCCTCCAACGCCTCGTCCACGCGTCTGCGGATTTCCTGCGTCGGAACGCCGAGGTTCTCCGGCGCGAAGGCCACGTCCTCTTCCACGACGTTCGAGACGATCTGGTTATCCGGGTTCTGGAACACCATGCCCACCTGCTGGCGGATGGCAAGAAGGTTTTCCTCCTGCTTCGTGTCGAGCCCGTAGACCGTCACCGTGCCGCCCTCGGGCAGCAAAATTGCGTTTAAGTGCTTGGCAAGCGTCGATTTGCCGCAGCCGTTGTGCCCCAATACGGCGACAAAGCTCCCCTGCTCAATATCGAGGCTCAGGTCCTGAAAGACCACATGCTCGGTTGCTGTGTCGTCCGGGTAGGAATACGCGAGGTGCCGGATCTCAATTGCGTTTTCCATGCTCAGTCCCTCGTCCACCGGCCGGTGCTGCCGCACGGAAGGGCAAGGCCGGTATTTGTCACCGGGAGGCCCAGCTCGTCGCAGCGCGTTTTGCCGCCGTATTGTTTGGATACCAGGATATCCAAAATGTAGCCCAACACCGAGGGAGCGAGCCCCGTGGTGTAGGAGTTAATGATCACAAAAAGCGGATCGTCGCTCAAAACCTTACTCACAAGCTCCACAAAGGGATAGAGGTTGTCTTCGAGCTTCCAGATTTCGCCCGAAGGCCCTCTGCCGTAGCTCGGCGGGTCCATGATGATCGCGTCGTAGCGCCGGCCGCGCCGGATCTCGCGCTCGACAAATTTTCCGCAGTCGTCGACGATCCAGCGGATCGGCTTTTCCTCCAGCCCGGAGGACCTTGCGTTTTCCTTCGCCCACGCGACCATGCCCTTCGCCGCGTCCACATGGCAGACGCTCGCACCTGCCGCCGCGCAGGCGATCGTTGCGCCGCCCGTGTAGGCAAAGAGGTTCAGAACGCTGATGGGCCGTCCCGCGCCTCTGATTTTCTCCATCGCAAAGTCCCAGTTGGCGGCCTGCTCCGGGAACACGCCCGTGTGCTTGAAGTTCATGGGCTTTACGTTGAACGTGAGCTCCTTATACCGCACCTGCCACTGCTCGGGAAGATGCAGGTTTGACCATTTGCCGCCGCCGGTATTGGAGCGGCTGTATTTTGCATCATATTTGCGCCACAGGGGGTGATTTTTAGGCGTACTCCAAATCACCTGCGGGTCTGGGCGCACAAGAATATACTTTCCCCAGCGCTCGAGCTTTTCGCCGCTCGAGGTATCGATGACTTCATAGTCCTTCCACTCGTCTGAAAGCCACATAGCGTTCTCCTGCTGTTGTTTAATCGTTCTGACTGCCGCCCGAAAGGATATCGCGCACGGCGGAGGAAATGCGGCTCGCGCTATCTTCCTCGTCATCGTCTTCCGGCACTTCGGGTTCGGGCAGATCATCTCTTGTGTGGATGTAGCACTCAACGTTGATCGCGTCCACATCCGGGCTCAATGCCGGGTAATAGCCCGCAGGCAGAGAGTCGTTCGGCACGGCGTAGGCCTGATCCTGCACCGTGATCCCGCGCACGGGGAAGGCTCGCGAAACATCCAAAAGCCCCACAGTCTTTGTCGTGTTGCCCTCAACCTGCTTGCAGTATTCGTTCACCACGTGCCCCGACGCGCCGCAGATCTCCACTTCCTTATGGACATCGCAGTTCTGCGTCGGCACATCGTAGAGACTGAGCTCCACGGTCACGGCGCGGCTTCCTCTCGGGTCCTCGCGGCACGCATCGGTCATGAGAAGGCCGCTGTCGCGGCAGACCGTGCACTCGACCACGTTCGTGGGCTTGTTGAATTCCTTGTTGGCAAGGCCGTCGTGCACCTGCTCCATGACCTTCTGCCAGAGGACGATGGCGGGATTTGTCGACGAATCCGTCAGCACGACCTCCTCGGGGTCGTCGTAGCCGCACCAGACAACGCCGGTATAATAGGGCGTATAGCCCGCGAACCAGCGGTCAAAGTCGCTCGTCGTTGTGCCGGTCTTGCCCGCGACGGTCATGTTTTCGATCTGTGCGGCCGTGCCGGTTCCGGATTCGACGGTGTTCTCCAGCATATAGGTAATATACCAAGCCGTCATGTCCTTCATCGCAACGTGCGACTGCTGCGTATTATCGAGCACGACCTTACCGTCGGAGTCTACGACCTTCGTATACGTCCGCGCCTCACGGTACACGCCCTCGTTCGCAAACGTCGCGTACGCCTGCGCCATCGCCTTAACGGTCACGCCCTTAGTAAGCCCGCCCATCGCGAGCGGCGCCAGGTCCACATCCGAGAACGTGTCTCCCGCCGCGTTTACATAGGACGATACAAGCGTGCTGAGGCCCATTTTTTCCTTCGCGAACTCGAAGCTGTATTCCGGGGTCATCTGCGCGACGAGCTTGACGGGGATCGTGTTGATGGAAAGACCCACTGCCTCGTTGATGTTCATGAGGCCCCTGTAGATCGAGTCGGAGTTTTTCGGCCAGTGCCGCGCGTCGGTAAAGGAATACGGCGTATCGTCCATGACCGTCGCGGGCGTGATGAGCCCGAGCTCCAGCGCGGGCGCGTAGACGGAAACGGGCTTGATGGTCGAGCCCGGGGACAGATAGCTCTGCGTCGCGCGGTTCAGAATCAGGCTCCCCTGCTTTTCGCCCACGCCGCCGGCCACAGCCACAACGTCTCCCGTCTTATTATCAATGATAACAATGCCAGATTGCAGCTGCTGCGAGCTTGCGGTCTTGGGGATATTATCGAGGTTCTGATAAACCTCCTCCACTGCCGCCTGCACATCGGGGTTGAGCGTGGAGTAAATCTTATAGCCGCCCGTCATGAGCATCTTGCGGACGATCGTCTGATCGTAGCCGGTCTTTTCGCTGAGGTCCCGCACGACGTCGTTGATGACCTGATCTTCAAAGTAGGAATAGTAGTCCTCATCGCCGGAGGCTTCGCCGCTGGCATTATGGAGCACCAGCTCCTCCGCCACGGCCGTATCGTGCTGCTCCTGCGTGATATACTTCTGCTCGAGCATCTGGTCGAGAATAATGACCTGCCGCTCCTTGTTCTTGTCGGCGTTGATATACGGGTCGTAGATCGAGGGGTTATTTGTGATGCCGATGAGCGCGGCGCATTCGGCAAGGTCGAGCTCGCTGACGCTCTTGCCGAAATAGACCTGCGACGCAGACTCCACGCCCTCGCAGTTTTCGCCGAGCGCGATGACGTTGAGATAGAGCTCCATGATCTGCTTTTTCGTGTACTTCTTCTCAAGTTCCAAAGCGCTGAAAATTTCAACAAGCTTGCGGCGCACCGTGACCTCGTCGCGGCCCGTGATATTTTTGACGAGCTGCTGCGTGATCGTCGAGCCGCCGGCCTCGCCTCTTCCGAGGAACATTTTCACGCAGGCCTTTAAGGTCGTCACCCAGTCGACGCCCTGATGGTCTTCAAAGCGCTTGTCCTCGATGGCGATGCAGGCATGAATGAGGTTCTTGGGAATGTCCTCGTACTTCACCCACGTGCGGTTCGCGCCGCCGTAGAGCTTGCGCAGAACGACGTCCTGTCCGGTCTTCGGGTCTTCATAATAGATGACGGAGGTTTGATCGAGCGTAAAGCCGTCGATCGAGTCGACCTGTGCGGAGAGATTGTTTTTGACGTACAGGGCAAACAGGCACGCAAAAATCAGCGTCGTCAGAAACAGCACCAGCACCATCGTGCCGAATACCTTTCCGAAGCCTTTCAAAATCCGCCGTGCCGCAGAGCCGGAGGGCTGTGTATTTTTATCTGCTCGCATGTTGTTCCTCCATTTTATCGCAAAACGCGCCCGCATTTTCCTGCAAAAAGCAGGCACAATATACCATTTTATTTTTCATCGTTACATTATATCATACGTGTCAATTAGTTTGGAAACAAAATATGAATATATGTAGGTCATTCCTAAAAAGCGTCGCTTTTTAGGAATGACGAGGCTGCGTCTCGACTGCGGGCGCGAAACTCTGCGGGGCGTTGGCTCGACGGAAGATTCGTTTTTTGAATGCTAACGCTCAAAGAAGGGAAACGTATGAAATAAGGAGGCGATTTGGATGAGGCGGAATGTGGCTGTATGTGCGATTTTGCTTGCGATGGGACTTGGCGCGAGGACTTATTTTCTGACCGTGCGTGACGGCAGGATCTGCTACCGGGAGGTGCCGGGTTCTGCACTCGTTGACACGGGCCGGAGCGTATCCATGCTGCCGCGCGCGGAGGACCGGGCGCTTTTGTCGCAGGGTGTGTATGTCGCGGGACGGGCGGCACTGACACGGGCTCTGGAAGATTTTTGTTCCTGAATCGCACACCGGCAGAATTTCCTCTTGATTTTGTATGCGCAAGACGTTAAAATAGGTGCAAGAACAAATCCTGCGGAGGACGCAACAATGAACGAAGAATACGGAAGCGACTTTATCTCTATCACCGACGAAGACGGCAAGGAGTATGAGCTGGAGGTTCTGGCGGAGCTGGAATACGAAGGCAGCAAATATCTGGCCCTCGTTCCCGCCGAGGATAACGGCGAGGAAGACTTAGAGGTCAGCATTCTCAAAGCTGTGGACGAAAACGGCGAGGAGATTCTGGTCACCATCGACGACGATGATGAGCTCGAGGCCGTGTACGGCGCGCTGATGGATCTCATCTACGAGGATGAGGACACGGAAGAGGCCGACGAGAACTGAGCGCAGCTTAATATTACGTCATGTTTCCCTGCGGGGTGCGTGACGGCTCCACTTAAACCCACATTATATTCAGGGGATGCCGGAAAACTTCCGGTGTCGATTGCAGGCCTCCCGCCCACGGCTCTGACCGGTGGTGGACGTTGGAAGCAGAGAAGCATCGGAGAGGCAACCCACCTGCCCTTTCGTGCAGGTTATAATTGGAGTCGCACGGCCTTCGCGGGGATTCGCTTTGCGTGCGGACTTTGCCGCGCGTTTTTTTGAACAGGAACAAAGATCGGGGTAAGGTGCAGCGCCTTACCCCGTTGCTTTATACTTTGAGAAGGTCATCGCTTCCCGGTCTTCTCGAGAAGCGTCTCATAAATTGCCCGCGTCTTTGCTTCGTCGTCCATACCGATGACAAGCGTTTTCCCGCCGGAGGTCAGGACGATATATTCTTTCGCGTTCGTATAGGCATACAGCGTATAATTGCCGAATTCGCCGTTTCGGAACACGCCCATCGAGAGCTTCGGAGAACCAAAGCCGTTCGTCCGCACGCCGGGGTCAAAATCGCCGCAATACTCGACCGTATCGATCTTGGAATACTCAACGCGCAGATCTGACCAATAGCTTGCCTTGATCGTCAGCGCATCTTCGCCGCAATTTATCTCCATGCTGCCGGTAAAAAGCAGCAGCGCAGCGCCGAGCAGAATGACCGGAACCGTGACGGCGGTGATTTTCGACGCGATTTTTTCCGCCTTTGTTTTGGGCGCTGTGTCATATACTACGCCCGCTTTCCGGTCCTGCCGGAAAATCGCGTAGGAGTACGCAATCGGCGCAAGTCCCAATGCGGCCGTCACGCATACCATCACCCAGGCCATCGTCTGAAGAGGACACATCGCGGAAATAAGAAGCAAAAGGCCTCCGCAGACCCAGACCTTTCCGGCAAAGCGGTGCGTCCGGTTCCAGTTTTCCTCATTTCCGAGCGTCCAGGAAACCTTGATGCCAAGCGTCCGGTTTCTTCTGAGCTTTGGAAAATAATTGCCGACCCACAAAAACAGCAGGCCGAGCAGCACCGGCACAAGCATCGCAGGCTCCTGCTCTTTTCCCAAAGCCGCCCGATACAAAATTCCGTTCGTCACAAGCGAGCATGCAGGCAAGATCCAGAACATCATCTCCAGAGCCTTCCGGCTCTGCCGCCGCTTTTCCTGATCCCAAAGAGTCAGCCACAGGCAAAACAGATGCACCAGCAAATATAGAAGCGGCAGGCCAAAGACCGCCAGTGCCTTCCCCGCGCCTGCGTCCGCAGTCCCGTCTATGCCCCAGTGCGTCGCCATCGTATCCGGAAGGTGGTTCCACATGATAATCCCGTACACAGCCGGAAGCAGGATCACGGCCGACGAGAGAAGAATCTTCGCCTTATTTTGTTTGATCATCGCTGCAGTCTCCTTTCAAATCCGCAAGCCAGAGCATTGTTTCCTCCAACACAGAGGTATTGATCTCATAGAAAATGAATTTTCCCTCCCGGGTATCTCGAATCAGGTCGGCTTCTTTTAAAACTGACAAATGCCTCGAAATCGCGGGCGCGGATACGGAAAAGTGCGCCGTGATCTCCCCTGCCGGCATGCGCCCTTTTTTGAGCAGGTTCAGGATCTCTCGGCGAATGGGGTCCGAGAGCGCCTTTAATGTCTGCTGCAATCCCATAGCTCACGCTCCTTTAACATTTAACTTAATCGTTAATTATATAATACACAGTGCATGCGGATTTGTCAACAGCCGCGCGCGTTCCTCCGGTTTTCCCGTCCAGTACAGTCCATTTCCGAAAAAATTATGAATTCCGAAAGAAAGGCTTGCATGTACGCGGCTTTTTCTGTATAATACGTGGAGTGTCGCCTGCGGGCGAAGCAAGAATACACGAGAGGAATGATCCTGAAATGAGCGCATCGCGCGAAAAGAACAAGCGCAAGGAGCAGATCGCTTCCGGCGAACCCCCCGCCGCACCCGAGAAAAAGGGTATGAGCAAGGGTCTGAAATGGACCATCGGCATCATCTGCCTTGTATTGGTAATTGCCATCGTCACGTTTTTCTCCATGCTGACCAGCGGCTATCTGGCCCGTCACGCGACCGCGGCGACTGTCGGCGGACACAAGCTGACCCCCGCCATGGTGAACTATTTCTATAAGGAAGCCTACAACTCCATGAGCAGCCAGTACGGCGACATGATGAGCTATCTCATCGACACCAACACGCCGCTCAATGAGCAGTACTACGACGAAGAAAACGGCGTGACTTGGGCCGATACCTTCACGGAGCAGGGCCTGCAGAGCGCGGCGCGCCTGTTTGCCATCTACGACGAGGCAGTCGCCAACGGCGCGACCCTTACCGAGGACGATCAGGCAAACATCGACGCGACCGTCATGAATCTCACCACCTACGCCTCCCTCTATGGCTACTCCAACGTCAACGGCTATATCGCCGCTATGTACGGCGCGGGCTGCAACGAGAAGAACTTCCGTGAGTTCCTCGCCATCGAAATGCTCGCCACCCGTTACTCCGAGGATGTGGAAGCCGAGCCCACCTATACCGACGACAAGCTCGTAAGCGAATACGAAGCTGACCCCGACACCTATGACACCGTTGACTACCGCGTTTTCAACGTGACCGACAGCCTGTTCGACGAGACCGACGAGGAGAAACTCGCCGAGCTCAAGAAGACCGCTGCCGACGAGATGCTGGCCGCCGCTGAAAAGGGCGACGAGGCCTTCATTTCCGCTGCCTACGAGCATGCCTCCGAGGACACCAAGGACAGCTACACCGACGACAGCTACACCCTGCGTACCGGCGTCCATCACAGCGAATCCGAGCTTTCCGACTGGCTCTTTGACACCAGCCGCAAGACCGGCGACGCTACCTGCATCGAGTCTGACGGCACGTACTACATCGCGATCTTCGAGTCCCGCGACACGCATGACTACGCGCTGCCGAATGTCCGCCACATTCTGATCTCTGTCACCGATACGACGGACGAAGACGCTATGGCGGAGGCCAAGGCCAAGGCGGAAGAGCTGCTTGCCCAGTATGAGGCCGGCGAACACACCGAAGACGCGTTTGCCGCCATCGGCGACGCTGCCCGTGACGACGGTACTGCCGCAGAATCTGCCCGCTATGAGGACATCACGCCGGGTCAGATGGTCGAAGACTTTGAGAACTGGTGCTTTGAGGACCACGAGGTCGGCGATACCGGCATCATCGAAAGCTCCTACGGCTACCATGTCATGTACTTCTCCGGCTACGGCACGAATTACCGCATGAAGCTCGTGGAGGACCAGCTCCGCAGCGATGCGTATGACGCATGGTTCGCTTCCGTCACCGAGGGTGCAACGGACAACATCCAGACAAATGCGTTTGGTATGCGCTTTACCACCAAGTAACATCAAAAAACGAAAAGGGGCTGCCTTGCGGCAGCTCCTTTTTTGGGAGACAGTTATGCAGGAAACACAATTTGACCGGGAACGGATGCTTCTGGGAGACGAAGCAATCGATCTTCTGAAAGAATGCCATGTCGCCGTCTTCGGCGTCGGCGGCGTGGGGAGCTTCGCGGCGGAGGCTCTGGCGCGCGCGGGCGTGGGCGCGATCACGCTCGTTGACCACGATACCGTGTCGCTCACGAACCTCAACCGGCAGCTGGTCGCCCTGCGCTCGACGCTGGGTATGCAGAAAACCGACGTGATGGCAGCGCGCATCCGGGACATCAACCCCGACTGCCGCGTCGCGGTACTTCCCGTCTTCTATGCGCCCGAGGCCCGGGAGGATTTCTTTTCCCTCGGCTTTGACTACATCGCCGACTGCATCGACTCCACGCGCAGTAAGCTGGACCTCATCGAGACGGCCATCACGCGGGGCGTTCCGATCATCAGCTCAATGGGAACCGGAAACCGGCTCGACCCCTCGAAATTCAGGATTACCGACCTGAGCAAAACCTCCGGCTGCCCGCTGGCCAAGGTCATGCGGCGAGAGCTCCGGGCGCGCGGGATCAAGCACCACACGGTCCTTGCCAGCGAAGAGCTGCCGCTTGCGCCGAGGAAGTTTCCCGGGCAGGAATCGGAAAGGCGCACGCCGCCGGGCTCTGTGTCGTGGGTCCCGCCGTGCGCGGGCATGATGATCGCAGGCTATATCGTGCAGCAGCTTCTCGCGCAAAAGGCGCCGGAACAACCGACAGAATAAATTATGCCTCCCCTGCCAACACTAGTGTGTACTTGACAGGGGAGGTTTTTTTATGAACGCTGCGCAGCCCGCCATCTGGAAATGTCTGCTGACCGGAGGCCTCGCCGGATTTGTCAACGGCTTTTTTGGAGCCGGGGGCGGCATGATCGTCGTGCCGCTTCTGATCCTGCTTGTAAAGCTCGAGGACAAAAACGCGTTTTCCTCGGCCATCAGCATCATCCTGCCGCTGACGATCGTCTCGCTCGTGATCTATGCGAAAAACGGCGCGTTGGATGTGAAAACCGCACTCCCCTATCTTCTCGGCGGCGCGGGCGGCGGCGTGCTGGCCGGGCTCTGGTTCAAGAAGGTCTCGGCGCGATTTTTACACATTGCGCTGGGGCTCCTGATTCTTTTTGGCGGCGCGAGGCTCATCTTATGTTAACCTTTCTGATTGCCGTTCTGGCGGGACTCATCTGCGGCGTGCTCTCGGGGTTCGGAATTGGCGGCGGTTCGCTTCTCATGGTTTGGCTGACCGCCGCGCAGTCCATGGAGCAGCGCACGGCACAAGGCGTGAACCTTCTGTATTTCCTCCCGACTGCTGCGTGTTCCCTCTTCTTCCACGTCAAAAATAAGCAGATCGTCTGGCGCGCCGTCATTCCGGCGGCTCTGGCTGGCTGCCTCACCGCGATTCCCGGAGCTTTACTGGCCGCGAATCTCGATACCGGCCTTCTGCGAAAGCTCTTCGGCGGCTTTCTCCTTCTCGTTGGGATCAGTGAGATATTTTTCAAGGACAAAAAATCCGGCAGTTCAGGCTGAACCGCCGGATTTTTGATACCGTATCAAACGATCATCATAACCACCGCAACGATCAGCAGCACAACGCCAACTGTGCGGCTCCAGCCGAGAGCCGCCTCAGAGGGCTCGCCATCCTTGACCTTCCAGCCGACGTCGAGATACCACGTCAGCTGCGGACAGGCGGTGTTGATGCCGCCGACGAACAGCAGAAACAGGATGATTCCCCAGTTCTTTGCAGACGTATCCTCCTGCGTGGTGCGGACCTTGCGCAGAAGTCCCTTGAGCACCATGCCGCTCGGATATTTTTCAAAGTCAAAATTCAGGCTCGCTTCCCCGCGTCCGCTGCTGCTGTTCTCAGTCCACGTGTACGTCTCCCCGTCAGGATACGTAAACGTCACGCTGTAGCCGGTGCCGCTGGCGTCATACCGATAGGAATACGTATTTGTGCCATCCGAAATGGTGCCCTTGTCGTTGTCGATCGGCGTGACGGTGTAGACTCGCCCATCCCATCCGGTGGAATACGGCTCGAGGGCGTTTTGCGTTTGCTTTTCTGCGCAGGCGCTCAGACTCAGCACCAGCGCTGCCAGCACTGCCAATATCAAAGCCCCAAACACAACATTCCGCCGTTTTCTCATGTGCTTCTCCTTTCCCCGGTCCTGCCGCAGGGCGCTTCAATCCGCCATGCGGTAGGATTTGTCAAAATACTCGTAGTACGGGATCAAAAATTCATAGCCCGCTTTGACCGTGTCCAGCAGCTCCCGCGAATAGGCCAGCTCGTCATAATTGCGCTCGCAGACGATGGAGAACGAGCGGCGGTTATACCAGCCGGAGAGCGCGTCGTCCGTATGTCCCTTCGGTCTTGCGTATTCGTCGCCGCGCAGGAAAAATGTCTGCTGCCGGTCGAGCTTCCTTGCCAGCTTCTCGAGCTCCTTCGGGTGCTGGTCGGCGTATTTCCGGAATCTTGCCGCCGCAGCCGGCTGACACCAGTAGCCAAAGCCATAGCTGTACCCCTCGCAGCCGACCTCGAACCAGAGGCAGGGCGCGTTTTCCCGTCCTTCCAGCTCATTCTGGAACGAGAACCAGATGTGATCTTTTAAGGGTCCCCGGCCAAAAAGCCGCCTTGCGTCGCGGTAAATCTTCGAGATATGAAGATTCAGGTGCAGCTGTGGATCGTTTTCCGTCAGCCAGTCGTAGAGCTCGCCGGAGAGCTCCTTCGTCGGGTTCATGATATATTCGTTAAATTGATCTTTTCTGGGATGGAACCATTCGCGCGAGTTGTTGAAGCGGATATCCCAGAAAAAATCCACTGCTTTGTCGCTGTAGCCTGTGAACATATTGTGCGTGTTACTCCTTGTGCGTGCGAAGATAGCTGAGGTAACCCTCGAGAATCAAAGACGCGGCGACCGCGTCGACGGTTTTTTTGCGCTTTTTACCGTGATAATTGTTGTCGGATAAAATCTGATGGGCCTCGATCGTCGTCCGCCGCTCATCCCATAAGACGACTGGCTGCCCCAGAAGTTCCTCGAGCTTCGCGGCAAACTCCCGGTAGAGGTCCGCTCTCGGCCCCTCGGAGCCATCCATATTGCGGGGAAAGCCCATCACGAGGCGCTGCGCCCCGGATTTTCTGTAGGCCTCCGCCACAAGCTTGGCGGTTTTTTCTTTGTTCCAGGACTCGATGACGCTCGTCGAGCCTGTCAGCATCCCCAGCGCGTCCGAGACGGCCACGCCCGTGCGCGCGTCTCCCAGATCGATCGCCATTACCTTCATGTAAGCATCCTCCATATTGTGGTTTCATTTTTTATATTGTACCATGCTTTCGGCGCAAAGGCAATGCGGCGAATTTTTTCCGCATTTTTTCAAATTTCCGGTTGACCCGGGGCTTCATTTGTGCTATATTGTTTCTACCTGCGAAAAAAGGGACTCGTATGCCGTTTTTTCAGCCGCGTTGGCGCCATCGTAGTTTCGGCGTCGCCTAAATTTACCATAGAACGCGGTCATACAGGGAGGCAAGATTTAAGGAGGTGCCGAACAATGCGCGTGAAGATCACACTCAGATGCAACGAATGCAAGCAGAGAAACTACAACACGATGAAGAACAAGAAGAACGACCCTGACCGTCTCGAAATGAAGAAGTATTGCAGATTCTGCAAGAAGCAGACTGTTCACAGCGAGACGAAGTAAGGCAATGGCAAAGACATTGCAGAAAGGGTGAAATCATGGCAGAAGCAAAAAAGGAAAACTTCTTTGTGCGTGCCGGGAAGCGAATCAGCCGTTGGTTCCGCGAAATGAAGAGCGAGCTGAAAAAGGTCGTATGGCCCACTAAGAGCCAGATGATCAACAACACGCTCATCGTTCTGGCCTGTGTGCTGGTCGTCGGCATTTTCATTTGGGTTTTTGATGCGGTCGGCGGCGTGGTCGTCAACGGTATTATTACCCTCGTCAAGGGCTGAGCGGTACCATGGCGGAAGCAGCAAAATGGTATGTTGTGCATACCTATTCCGGTTATGAAAACACCGTAAAGGCCACCATTGAAAAAACCATCGAGACCCGCCAGCTCCAGGATCTCATCCACGTTGTCTCCATCCCGATGGAGACCGTCACCGAGATCACGGACAACGGCCCCAAGACGTACGACCGCAAGGTGTTCCCCGGCTATGTGCTGGTGAAGATGATCATGTCCGATGAGGCATGGTACATCATCAAGAACGTGCGCGGCGTGACCGGCTTCGTCGGCTCGGGCACCAAGCCCACGCCGTTAACAGACGAAGAGGTGCAGCAGCTGGGCGTTGAAAAGCATGAGATCGTCGTTGCCTACAGTGAAGGCGACACCGTCAAGATTGCAGACGGCCCGCTGACATCGTTTACCGGCGTTGTCGATATGGTGGATATCGAAAAGAACAAGGTGCGCGTGATCGTGTCCATGTTCGGACGCGAAACGCCCGTCGAACTCGAGCTCGATCAGGTCGAACTGGTCAGCGAGTAAGCCCCGGCTGGAGGCCGGAACGTGGGAGGGGTTCACCCCGCCAGAAATACGCGCGAGCGTATCACCACATTTATTCAGGAGGTGCTTATCATGGCACAGAAAGTAACAGGTTATATCAAGCTTCAGATTCCTGCCGCAAAGGCAACCGCTTCGCCCCCTGTCGGCCCGGCGCTTGGCCAGCACGGCGTTAACATTTCCCAGTTCATCAAGGAATTCAACGAGCGTACCAAGGATCAGGCCGGCTTCAAGATCCCGGTTGTCATCACCGTTTACGCCGACCGCAGCTTCACCTTCGTCACCAAGACCCCCCCGACTCCGACCCTCATTCTGAAGGCGCTCGGCATCGAGAAGGGCTCCGGTGTTCCCAACAAGGACAAGGTCGCTACCATCACCAAGGCGCAGGTCAAGGAAATTGCCGAGCGCAAGATGCCCGACCTGACCGCCAACACCATTGAAGCCGCGATGAGCCAGGTTGCAGGCACCTGCCGCAGCATGGGTATCGTTGTTGTCGACTAATTGCTTGACCCGAGGTATTCCGGCTATCGGCCGGGCCTCATAAATATGTGGGAGGATTATTCCGCATCACCACTAAGGAGGATATTACATTGTTTAAAGGTAAAAAGTACGTCGACAGCGCGAAGCTGATCGACCGCAGCGTCCAGTACGAGATCGCTGACGCGATGGATCTGGTTGTCAAGACCGCAAAGGCCAAGTTCGACGAGACTGTCGAAGTTCATATCAAGCTCGGCGTTGACTCCCGTCACGCTGACCAGCAGGTCCGCGGCGCGATCGTTCTTCCGAACGGCACCGGTAAGACCCGCAAGGTTCTCGTGTTCGCCAAGGACGCGAAGCTCGACGAAGCCCTCGCAGCAGGCGCTGATTACGCCGGCGGCATGGAGCTCGTGGAAAAGATTCAGAAGGAAAACTGGTTCGACTTTGACGTTGTCGTCGCTACCCCCGACATGATGGGTATCGTCGGTCGTCTTGGTAAGGTTCTTGGCCCGAAGGGCCTCATGCCCTCCCCCAAGGCTGGCACCGTGACCCCCAACGTCACCGCCGCTGTCAAGGAGATCAAAGCCGGTAAGATTGAGTACCGTCTCGACAAGACCAACATCATCCACTGCCCGATCGGCAAGGCTTCGTTCGGCACCGAGAAGCTCGTTGAGAACTTTAACGCGCTTATGGGCGCTGTCATCAAGGCAAAGCCCGCCGCTGCAAAGGGCCAGTATGTCAGAAGCTGCACCGTCGCTTCCACGATGGGCCCCGGCATCAAGGTTGCAGCCTCGAAGCTGTAATTTTGTCCTTGACATTCTCCATTTTTCTGCTATAATAATCTAGCTGCCAAAGACAGCAGGAGGCTTTTGCCGTAATGAGTCCGCTCATCCTGCCGAGGTTTCGCAAGAATGGTAACATTTCTGTGTCCTCATGTCTTTTGGCATGAGGACATTTTATTTCTCGGAGGTGACATTCATGCCCAACGCAAAGGTTTTAGAGACCAAGAAATCCATCGTTGATGCTCTGTCTGATAAAATTCAGAACGCTACTTCTGCTGTTTTTGTAGACTACAAGGGCATCACCGTCGCACAGGATACCGAGCTGCGTAACCAGTTCCGTGCTGCGAATGTCGAATATTCTGTCGTGAAGAACACGCTGACCCGTTTCGCCGCCAACAAGGCTGGCTACACCGAGTTCGACGAGCTTCTCAACGGCACGACGTCCATGGCGTCCACCACGGAAGACCCTATCGCTCCGGCTCGCGTCATTTGCGAATTTGCCAAGAAGAACAAGAACGTCGTCAAGATCAAGGGCGGCATGGTTGAAGGTAAGGTTCTGTCGGTTGACGAGCTCATGTCCTTCGGCGAGCTGCCTTCCAAGAACGCGCTCGTTGCGCAGGTTCTCGGCACGTTCCTCGCTCCTATTTCTTCCCTCGCTGTTGTCCTGAATCAGATTCTGGAACAGAAGGGCGGCGCTCCCGCAGAGGCTGCGGAAGCAGAAGCTTAATTTTCACCTAACCTGAACACAAAACATTTAATTGGAGGTAATTACAATGGCATCCGAAAAGATTACTGCTATGATCGAAGAAGTTAAGACCCTTACCGTTCTGGAGCTGGCTGAGCTGGTTCACGCTCTGGAAGACGAGTTCGGCGTTTCCGCCGCTGCCGCTGCTGTTGCTGCTCCCGCTGCCGGTGCTGCTGCTGCTGAGGAAGAGAAGACCGAGTTCGACGTCGTGCTGAAGTCCGCCGGCGCCAACAAGATCGCTGTCATCAAGGTCGTCCGTGCCGCTACCGGCCTGGGCCTGAAGGAAGCGAAGGAGCTCGTCGACGGCGCTCCCAAGAACCTCAAGGAAGGCATCTCCAAGGACGACGCGGAGAAGCTCGCTGCCGAGCTCAAGGAAGCTGGCGCAGAGGTCGAGGTCAAGTAATTTTACTTGTCATTATCAAAACACGCTGCATGGTTTCATGCAGCGTGTTTTTTGTGTTTTGATCTGTAATTTTCCAAATTGTGCGTAGGGGTCGATGCCCACATCGACCCCTTGGGCACCAACGAATTCGCCGAAGATTTTCGCGTTTCGGAAGTACATTTTGCCGTGACGATGTGCGCAATCGTCTCCTACAGTGTTAATTGTAGGACTCTGCAAAGAAGAACCCCGATTGCTGTCGGCAGGAACATCCCCAAAAGCGCCCACTTGACGCTGCCGGATTCCTTGCCGATCGTAAGAACTGTCGTGCTGCACGGCCAGTGGAAAAGCGTGAAAACCATCACGCAGAGCGCCGTCTTCCACGTCCACCCCGCCTGCACCAGCTGCGAGCTCACATCCATCGTCTGCGCCTGCGCGAGACTCCCGCCAGAGGATAAAATCATCACGCAAACCGGAAGCAGCAGCTCGTTTGCCGGAAAGCTCAAAAGAAACGCCAAAAGAATCGCGCCGTTCATCCCAAGCCATGCGCCCACAGGATCAAGCACCTGTGAAAGCTTCGCCAGCGCCGGCAGACCATCCAGCGCGATATTTCCTAGCAGCCACAGCGCAAGCCCTGCCGGTGCTGCCACGGCCACTGCCCTTCCGAGCACAAAGAGGCTCCTGTCCCGCAGCGAGCGGACAATCACCTTCCCGATCTGCGGCCTGCGAAACGGCGGCAGCTCAAGCGTAAAGTGGGACGGCGCACCCTTGAGAACGGTTTTTCCGAGCAGCAAGGATGACAGCATTGTCATCCCCACGCCAAGAAGCACGCAGCCGGTCAGAACCAAGGCCGCGAGCCATGCGTCGCTTGCCCCAAAGAAGAGTGCGCCGAGCGTCAGCAGCGTCGGAAAGCGCCCATTGCACGGAACAAGCGCGTTTGTGAGCATCCCGATCAACCGCTCACGCTCGGAGTCAATGATCCGGCAGCCGCTCACACCCGCCGCGTTGCAGCCAAAGCCCATACACATCGTGAGTGCCTGCTTGCCGCAGCTGCCGCATTTTTCGAAGCATCCGTCCATCAGAAACGCGACGCGCGGCAGATACCCCGCATCCTCCAGCAGCGTAAAGAGCGGAAAGAAAATCAGAACCGGCGGCAGCATGACGGAAACGACCTTTGCCGTCGTCTGGTAGACGCCTGCAATCAGCGCGCCGGAGAGCCATGGAGGCGCGTGGAAACTGTCAGCCACCGCCCACAAGATTGCCTCCACCGCGTCAAAGCCGCGCTGTAAAAGTTGTGATGGCACATTTGCGCCCTGAATCGTAAGCCAGAAAACGAGCCCCAATAGCCCCGCCAGCAAGAGCAGCCCTGTCACCTTTCCCGTGAGCAGCCGGTCAACCCGGAGTTCGCGCGTTTTTGTGTCCTGCCTCGTTTCACGCACAACCTTTTTTGCGATTTTCTCCGCACACCGGACAAACTGCGCCGCAATCTCGTCGGAAGCCTGCCGGGACGCACCGTGCAGCGCCTCCGCGCCCAAATGGGATTCGCGGATGGAATTGGGCACCACGCCGCATCGCCGCGGTCTCGGTGCTTCAAAGCCGTCCAGAATCCGCCGCAGCTGCTCGAGAAGCTCACCCATGCCCTCTTCTCTGCTCGCCGACGCGGCCACAACCGGCACACCGAGCTCAAATGACAGCGCAGCAAGGTCGATCTCTATTCCCTGCTTTCGCGCCTCATCCATCAGATTCACGCACACGATTACCCGGTCGGTCAGCTCCATGACCTGCAGGGCCAGGATCAAACTACGCTCCAGACTCGTCGCGTCACATACGGCGATCACGCAGTCGGCCTCGCCGCCGGAAATGAATCCGGCTGCCAGTATCTCCTCCTGCGATTTGCTGACCAGCGCGTATGTACCGGGGAGGTCCACCAGCCGGATCTCCTCGCCTTTGTACACACAAACACCCTGCGCGAGCGAAACGGTCTTTCCCGGCCAGTTTCCGGTGTGTTGTCGCATGCCAGTCAGGGCGTTGAAGATCGTGCTCTTGCCGACGTTCGGGTTCCCTGCCAATGCGGCAACCGGCGTCTCTTTTGTCTGCCGGTTCTTCGTCATGACACGCGCTCCACAAAAATTTCCTGCGCGTCTCTCGTTCTCAGCGCAAGGACGGCACCGCGCACCGTGAAGGCCATCGGTGAGCCCGCAGGCGCAGCAAAGCGGCACGAAATGAGCGTCTGCGGAATCAGTCCCAGGTCAAACAGTCTGCGCCGCAGCGCGCCTTCTACGCGGATCTCCGCCACCCGGACCGTTTCTCCCGGCGCGATTGCTGCAAGCGGTATTCTCTGCTGCATGAATCTTTCCTCCCAACAAACCCGCTTTCCCCGGGTCTGGATCTTGCATATTTGAATCAGCCTTCCGTATGATACAGCTTACGCAGCGCACCTTCAAAATGTGACAAAACGCGCGCTGCCCGACATCCGGGCAGCGCGCGTTTTTTGATTCGTCTATTACGGTAATGCGTCAAACGCAGGCTTGAGCGTTTCAAGTTTCGGGATGCTGCACATCGCGTTCCACGCCATGATGCCGCCGTCCAGTCCGTTCTCTAACAGTGCCCGAATCTGGCCGCTGACCTCCTCTGCGCCGTAGGTGTTGTACGGCGGGCGAATCGCGTCGTAAGCCTGAATCCACGTGCGCACGATGGCGGGACTCGGCGTTTCCGTCTGGCGCTTGACCGCGTTTTTCGCCCAGTCGAGAAGCGTCTCATACGGATGCTCCCAAGGCCTGTACGTGCCGTTCTGCGCGAAGTGGTCGGGATACGGCATGCCGCTGATCACGTCGACGACGTTGCTGATGGCGGGCCAGTACTGGCCATAGGCTGTGACGTAGCTGCCGGAGGTTTCGCCGAACACGTCGGCGCTGACATACACGCCCACGTCATGCAGCTCATCGCAGGCGAACATCAGAAAGCGCTGGATGGCCTGCGCCTTCGTCTCGTCATATTCGTTGCGGTAGTCGATGTTGCCGTCTTCCTCGTAATAATACGTGCCGTCCGGGAAGCGGACATAGTCGAACTGAATTTCGTTGAAGCCGAAAAGCCCGACGGCCTCCTTGGCCAGCTCCACCTTGTATTCCCACACATAGCGGCAGAAGGCGCTCGGCCAGTAGCTGCCCGCGATATACAGTGGGTCCCCCGATGCGTCGGAAATCGCGTATTCGGGGTGGTCGCTGACAAAGAACGAGTCGTTGAAGGTGGTCAGGCGCCCGATCACGTAGAAGCCCGCGTCCTTGATCTTCTGGATGCAGGTCTTGTATTCCTCCTGTGTGTTGTTGGCGTAGGAATCCGCCGTGGGCGAATATTTGCGGAAGACCTCGGAGTCGTAGCCGATGGACGTGCCGTCCATGATGTTGACAACGAAGGCGTTGATCTTCGTGGTCTTGGCGTAGGCGATGTACGCGTCGATATTCCCCAGCACGTCCGGGTCGCAGGTGAGATAGAGCGCGTAGACGTGCTCGGGCATGACGTTTTCCGTGAAGCTCACTTTCTGTCGGGGATAATAGTCGAGGCTCTCGCCGTCACCGCCGCCATACCGGTCCGCACGTCCCGCATGAATCATGTAGGTTCCGAAGCGGTCGTAGACTTCCATGGCTGATTCCTGCGTGCTCGCGGTATATTCACCCGAAATATAGCCCTTTTCATCGCCGTATGTAACTTCATAGAGATGGACGACGCCGTCTGTCATGTAGTCGTAGCCGACGATTTTGAGCTCCGTCCCCTTCTCAAGAAGCCCCCCCAGCTTCACCGTCTCCGGGTCGAGGCGCAGGTTCTGCGGCGTGCGCACAAAAACGCTCGTCTCGCGCATCACGTCGTTCGGGTTATCGGTCAGATTTTCCTCCGATACGTAGCCGTATTTGAGGGAATCGAGATAGGTAAGATAATACGTCACACCGTCTTTTTTGCGCGTGTGCTCCGACGAAACGGTCACCGCGCTGCCGCGCACGGCGGTCCCGGCGGGCTCCAGATCATCGTTCAGATAGCTCACGCTCGGGCTGTCGGCGCAGAGATAAGCCTTCTCATAGCGGCTGGTTTTCTCCGTCTGCGCGGTATCCTGCTGCGGCTCTTCCCGACCGCCGGTAATGACGCAGATGAACAGGATCAGCGCCACCAGCACCAGAACCGCAAGCAAAATCAGCCAGGAGTTCTGCCGGAGGAACTTTCTCTGCTCCTGCTGCTGGCGACGCCTGGCCTTGCGCGATTTAGGTTTCCGGTTCTTCTGCCGGTTCTGTTCGGAGTGCGGCTGCATAGTCTTCCCTGCCTTCCTGTATGAAGACATTATACATCAACTTTTCAGAGATTTCCACCATTTTTGTAAGATTTCTGAAAGATTGGCGGATTCTGCCGCGTTTTTTGCCGTTCTCGCTCCATTTTACCGGTCAAATATTTGTCTTTTTCGCCATCGTCCACCATTTTCTCCAAATTTTACTGCCGCCTCCAGACGTTATGTAAATCATTTTTCAGAACTTTTTCCAGCAAAACGAGCGCCGCCGGTTCCTGCTCTATGCGCTTGACGGGCTGAGCCTTGCAGAGATCG
>ERZ832522.1618-NODE-1618-length-29807-cov-13.037779_pt1 | contig 29807 bp, 26 predicted proteins | sample MGYA00519951_ERZ832522 | MGnify/ENA primary metagenome ERZ832522 (study PRJEB31850, sample SAMEA3708728) | human gut metagenome | biome: human gut; feature: human-associated habitat; material: faeces | place: China | collected 2014 ... | reverse complement strand
GATACCATCTATATTCTGGGCGATGCGTTCTGGAAAAACGAAGAAAACAGTATTCAGATTATGGAGCGGTTGCGGGGACATAAGCACCTGATTCAGGGCAACCATGACCGCGTGAAAGGAAAGCTCCGCTTTTATTGGGAAAGCATTACGCAGTACGCAGAAGTCAATGACGAAAACCGCTTGGTCATTCTGAGTCATTACCCGATGCTATTTTATAAAAACCAGCACCACGGAGCGACAATGCTGTACGGGCATGTACATAATACCAGCGAGTGGGAACTCGTTGAGAAGTGGAAGAAAGAGCAGTGGGCAATGGGCATTCCAAGCAGGCTGATCAATGTGGGCTGCATGATGGAGTATATGCGCTATACCCCGCGCACTCTGACGGAACTGCTGGATGCCAATCCTATGCCGGAAATTTTCAGAGTCCGCAAAGACGGAAGCGCAGTTGAAGTATCTAAGTAGATGCGAAGGGATGGATTCTCAGGATGAAAGTGACACCGCTGAAAAAACAGAGCAAGAAAAATCAGCGAAATTTTTATGCAGCGAAGCGCGGTTCGTGGAACGGCGTTTCCCCAATCACCCTCGTTGTGCAGAGCAAGCGGATTTATGACCGGAACCGCGCAAAACAGGAAAGCCGTCAAAGTGCAGATCGCTGACAGAATCGTGCAGACCGCACCAAATTCCATAAAACCCACAATATCTTTTTTGGTTGCACAGTAGCAACCAGCAGTATGAAGCAGCAAGCTCCAAAAACCTTGCCAAAAAAGCTGAAACCATTGAAAACACTAGGAAAACCGTTGATATCTTAATTGGTGCAACTTGCCATAAAACCACCGTATTTCGATTGAAATACGGTGGTTTTTCTAACTTTTATGCGCGTTTTGAAGAAGTGCTGAAAATCGTTTGACCCCATTTTGACCCCAATTGAAGGCGAAAACGGTGTCGAATTTGTCTAACGTGCGGCACACGCTGCCCGCTTTTTAAGCTTCAAAATGGCGTTTATGAAATTTAGAAGATCAATATTCACTCCAAATACAGCGAGTCGATTATAGCTTTTGTTTTCAAGTTCAGTGCATCATAGGCAGTTTGGTCTTTGATTTCCATTTCCGGATCAGGCAAAATCTGAACAAACATATATGCTTGATCATTGTTTAACGTGTATGTTCCAATCTGCGTTGACTGGCGAAACCACGGCTTCCAACTATAATCGTATTCTATATCGAAGACTCCAATTGCAAACAAGAAGCCTTCGCCGCCCAATTCTAATTCATGGCGGCTATAGCAGTTGATAATTGCTCCACCGCGACATTCTTCTACTTCCGGAACAATGGCATCAAGGCATTCATTTGGCAGTTCTATAAAGCAATTCGTGTTTGGCTCGTTGCCAAAGCTCACGATTTCAGCAAAATAAAGGGAGGTAGTATTGCTATTGACGTTTTGAAACTCATTGTTTGGTATAATGGACGCTGAACCAGAATACATATCGTAATATGTTGAAACAATTACCGGAGAGGTCTTGTCTAGTGATATGGCTTCAATCTTGATATTATTTTGCCGATTTTTTATATAATATAATTCTGATATTGTTGTTCTTTCTTGTGGTTGAAGTTGTATATCCAAAGGAGAATAGTACTCTGGCACGATCTCTAATTCACTGTTGCTTTGTGTTACAGAAATTCGAAAAATATCGGCAATGTTGATAGGTTCGGTGCCCTCGTTCGTTACGGAGACACTCGCCATAAAAATACCGTCGCCCACAGGAGTTCTATCGTCCAATCTCATTCCAGAACCATCCATAGAAACATAGCAATTCGGTGCGATGTATCCTTCTTGAGATAAAACTTCGTATTTTCCAGTTTTGTTTAGAGATGTTTGCTCAAAAGGATTAAGTTCCTTGGAAACGTCGCTATTACAACCAGCAAGAAGTATCATTGTCCATATACACAGCAGAATCACAATAATCTTTTTCATTCTATCTTTCCTTTCTTTATTCCGGCTGCGGTTTTGCAGTCGGTTTTTCTTTTTTATGAAGTGCCGATATAATCAGGTATCCTAGAATGACCAGCGATACCCACTGTGAGGTTGACAGTCCGAGCAGAAAACCGCGCAATGTATCGCCGCGATAAAATTCAAGGAGAAACCTGCACACGGCATATAGCCCCAAGTAAAGCTTCAGAAGCGATATCGTTGGACGGTTACGCTCTGCAAGCAGCAGGATCACAAAAATGGTGGAAATATAAACGGCTTCGATCAGCTGGATGGGAATGCGAGGTGTGCTGAGGTCTTCCACCATTGCAATTCCCCAGACAGCCGGCTTTCCGTAGCAGCAGCCTGCGAAGAAGCATCCGATTCTTCCCCAGAAATGAAACAGCGGGAATCCCGGTGCGACGAGGTTTGCGAGCATTTGAAATGGGATTTGAAACTGTTTTGCAAAAATTGCCGAGCCTGCAATTGCGCCAAGTAACCCACCGTAAAATACAAAACCGCTTGTCCAGATGATGTGCGCCAGATTTTGAATTGTCGGGTTTTCAAGCCATTTTGGAATTTGCGTGACAACAAATAACGCTTTGCTTCCGATTCCGACGCCTGCGACCATATATCCAATCAAAAGGAGATATCGAAGATATGGGATACCGGCAGCTTGCGTTCGGAAATATAGGAAGAGCATCATGCACAACAGTCCGATACAGGCGAAGAATGAATAAGCAGGTATGGAAATTGTCCAGTCTGTACCGAGCGGGAAAATGAAGTACGGGTGCATTTGACGACCTCTCTAATTTCGGAGGAATGCGCCGCAGCCGTCGCAGAATTGCCCGCAGCCAGTGCAGTCAATGCAGGCGCTGCATCCCTTCAAAGCGAAATTGCAGGAATTGAAGCAGGCGCTTGTTGTGCAAGCGCCACAGCTATAGCAAACGCCATGCTGGCTGCTGCCGCAGCCGGTAACTGCCAACAGACAGAGCGTACAGATCAGGACGATAATGGTGATATGTAATAAACGGTTCTGTTTCATTTTGTACCTCTTTATTTCCCAAAAAGCTTTCGGAGAATGTTCTCTTCGTCGCCCTCATTTTGATTCAGCGTCAATATCGACAGAATGAGTCCGGTTCCGAGCAGATAGCCTACATAATACAGGAGCGATCCGCGTTGGAAAAACACAGTGATTGTGCAGAGAATGAATCTGGGAATTGCAAGAAATCCGTATTTGATCAGCACCCAGAAAATCCCGACAACAGCCCAGATGATGCTGCCGATGAGTCCGCGCCCAAAGCCTTCAATGTAGGCGTAAAAGCCGTTGATAAAGATTTCACCGGCACAATGACCGAATACGACAAGGGCATTTTTTAGCCCATCCAAGAACGTAAGATGTGGGCAAACTGTTATATCTGCCAGCATAAACGAATAGCCAAAGAACACATGCTGCGTATATGCAAAATCTGCGGTGCAGGACAGATTGAATAGATAGCTGACCAGAATCAGACCGATCAGGATCCAGCCGCTGATACCACTGAATATTTGTGCGGCGTGAATTTCCGTCGCATGTTCTTTTCGGAAAAGCTTCTTTTTAAGCGATTCTTTCGCTGTGCTGGAAAGATCTGCTGCATCAATTCTGCTTCTCAGCGTCGCTGCCTGTTTCCGAAGATCCTGCGCTTGAATGTCTGCGTCAATTCCTGTATAGGCTTGCCTTGCAGAAGCTGCCGCCGCACGGGTCGTGTATTCTTTATTGAATGCGGTACGCTCTTTGAGGTCGATTTCATGGAGCAGACGCTGAACCTCCGCTGCGTAACAGGCTCGAACTTCCTCTGGAAGCGTTTCTGCATCGACCCGGTTTTTCATAGCCTGCAAGGCTGCTTCCGGATTGCTGTCTGCTTTGCAGCTTTCCAAGCACTGTGTCAGCATATCTGCGGTTTTTTGTGCCGCCGATGCAGCTTCCGGCGAGTCCAACAGAACCGGCTCCACATTTGGAAGATTTGTAAAAACAGAGCGCCGTTTCTTATCTAACTCGTCCCAGCGTTTAGCCATCATTTCCTGATGCTTCTGCGCAACAAGGGAATGATACTGTTCCAGCTGCTTTTGCGCCGATTCTACGGAAGTGATGCTGTCCATGTCGGTTGCGGCTTCAATTTCCTGAATCTGCGCAGATTCAATTTTAACCGCATCGGCTTCTTCCCGCGTCAGAAACACATAGCCATCTACGGTTCGATATTGAAGATCAAAATCGGCTACTGCCTTTGATACGGCTTTTGTATGCTCTGTCTCGTCCGTAAAGCTCAGCCATTTTTTTCGTTCTTCAATTTTAGACAGAGCCTGCTGTGCGAGCGGTTCGGTGTCGAGGGGAAGCGATGCTGCAAATGTGTCCAGATTATCGCGCTTTTCTCTCCACACGGTGGTCACGCCAAAATACTTTGCGGTGGATTCCAGTGTTCCGTCGGTATCGCCAAACTCATGCAGAGCAATTGCATACCATTTTTGTGCGTATGGATTCAGGTCAAATGCTTCCAGAAGTGCAAATTGCTTTTCTTCCTGATCGGAGATACGGCTTACATTGTTGAGAATGGATTTTGCGCGGTCAACCTCGTTTTCATGCAGCCGACCTTGCCACGGCACGGTGTCCGCATCGGTTCTGCTCAGGCATTCAAGCAGACACAGGTGAAGCCGAAATGCCATATCATAGACGCTGTCTTCCAGACTCTTTTCTGTGTTCTCGTCCGTAAAGATTTTCCGCATGGCGCTGGACGCGGAAGAGGATGAAATGAGTTTTCCAATTCCATTGACAACCATGTGCGCTGCGCCGGATACCATGTTTAACGCTCCAGCGGTTGCCGCGCCTTTGATCGCGCCGCCAAGACCAAATCCGCCGCCAACCCATCTGCCGCGGTTTTCGCGTCTGGCAACGCGATATGCATCCAGCTCGTCCTGCTCCATCGTGATTTCCGCATATTTATCGCAGATACGCAAATATGGCTTTTGCCACAGAGAAAGATCGTCTTCGTACATTTCTTCAAATCTACTCTGATCGATTGTTAAAATACCGTGGTCAACCAGCGTTTGAATGCAATAGTCGATCGTCGGCTCAATGGCACGCTGAATTTGTTCCGGCGTATTTTCAATAACATTCACAATCCCGCGGTTATTATTTTGGTAGTCCGCGCGAAATCGCTTTGCCGCCTGTTTTGCTTCCGAAGTGAAGCGCTTTCGGTACTTATTGTATTGAACGCGTGATTCTGAGATTTCAATGGTTTGACCGAGTAATTCCTGTTTCACCTTTATCCCTCCAAATATCACCTTATATCACATATTTTACATGAATTTATATCGCATTTCAACCTCTAAAAATACATATTAAACTTGTGATAAGGGGTGGTAATATGGATGCTGCAACGAAGCGTGCAATTGGAAAGAGAATCCGGTCGAAGCGAGAATCTGCCGGGTATACAAGAGAACAGCTCAGCGAGCTATGTGCGTTAAGCCCGAGATTCCTGGCGAATGTAGAGTTAGGAGATTCGGCGGTCAGTCTGGAAACGCTAATGACACTCTGCCGTGTGCTGTCATGCAGCAGCGACAGCCTTTTATTCGGTGACACGGTAGATTGTGACAGCTGGGACGAAACGGTATCAAAAATCCGTCAACTGGATCTTATATATAAAGACAGTGTTGATAAAGCGCTGCAAGGCATCATCGAAGTCATTGCAAAAGCTGAAAAGTCATAAATATAAAGGGCTGCATGGAACCGAAGCAATCCGATTCCATGCAGTCTTTTTATTTCATGTTCGCCTGCTCCAGCACATAGGCGCGCACGGCGTCTCTGGGAATGAGCCAGTTTCTGCCGTTCTTATACGCCTTGAGCTTGCCGGTGTTCAGCAGCTCATAAAGTGCGTTCTCACCGATTCTCAGCGCTTCAGACGCTTCGCTGGGCGAGAGAATGTCTGCGTATTCTTCAAACATTATACGACCTCCTTTGCCGTGTCCTTGCTCTTACAGAGGGGACAATCGTCGGAACTGGCGGTGCAGTTCTTGCACAGGCAGCCGCAAGGGTAGCTGCGCCGTTTTTGCCTGTTTTTTGAGCCATACAGCCCCAGCTGGAACAACTTCATACAGGTCGCAACCTCTCCGCGACCGAGCGCTAACGCGATCTCGCTGATTCCAAAATTCGTGTTGAAGAGAAATTTTGCCCGCTCAAGTTCCTCCTGGCTCCAGAAGTCGCCGTTGTGGATCGGACCGTCCGCGCTCTCGCGCAGTTCTTTTAATTCCATTCTTTGCGTTTCGGTCATACTATGACCTCCTTTCTTACTTTTTACTTGGATGTTCCTTCGTTTGTTCTGAAAACATCGTAAAAAGCCGTATTTTCAACTGCATATTATCTCCTTGAAACCACGCGGAAGAAATTCCGGGTGGTTATCTTTTTATTTGAAGGAGATTTATGATGCGAGAATATCATGCGTGCAGTATCTGCGGAAGGAAGTATGCGGAAGAGGAACTGACCTTGTTTGCAGGAGACTTCTTCTGCGAAAACTGTCTGGACGAAGAGACAGTAGTATGCGCCGATTGCGGCGAAAGAATCTGGGCAGACCAGAACAGCGGAAACAGCGGTCACCCGCTCTGCCAGCGCTGCTTTGACCGGCACTATACCAACTGCGAGCGCTGCGGCGCTGTCATTTCCAACGACGAAGCGTACTATCTGGAAGACGGCGATGATTACCCCTACTGCGAAAGCTGCTATCACATTCTGCAAAATCAGGTCATTCACAACTATGACTATCATCCGGAGCCGCATTTCTACGGAACCGGTAAGCGCTTTTTCGGCGTGGAGCTGGAGATCGACAAGGGCGGTGAGATTGGAAGCAACGCGGAGAAAATTCTGGCGGTTGGCAATCGCAACGAAGAATATTTCTACTGCAAGCATGATGGCAGTCTGGACGACGGTTTTGAGATCGTAAGCCATCCGGCGACGGCGGAATATCATCTGACGCAGCTGCCGTGGAAGGAGGTCATGGCAGAAGCGGTTTCGCTCGGCTATCGCTCCCATCAGGCTTGTACCTGTGGTCTGCATATCCATATCAGCCGGGACAGCTTCGGAGATACCGAAGCGGCACAGGATGCGGCAATTGGACGGCTGCTGTTCTTCGTGGAGAAGCATTGGAATGAGCTTCTGAAATTCAGCCGCAGGACAAACCGCCAGCTGGAGCGCTGGGCAGCCAGATACGGCTATAAGGACACGCCGCAGGAGATGATGGATCAGGCGAAGAACTATCACTATGGGCGATACACTTGTGTCAACCTGACGAACAGCAATACCGTCGAAATCCGCATTTTCCGCGGCACGCTCAAATACACCACCCTGGCAGCGACCATTCAGCTGACAAACCGGCTGTGCAGTCTGGTGACGGCGTTGACAGACGAGGAGCTTCGTTCCCTTTCGTGGTCGGAATTTATTGCGTCCGTCCGGGAGCCGGAGCTGATTCAGTATCTGAAAGAACGCAGGCTTTATCTCAACGAGCCGGTTGAAAGCGAGGTGGAGCTGTAATGTGCTGCCTGTTTGGACTTTATGACTACGGCGGAATGTTATCCGTCAAGCAGAAAAACAGAATTGTATCTGCGCTGGCTGTCGCAAGCGAGGTTCGCGGAACAGATGCCACGGGCATTGCCTACAGAAACGGAACGCATCTTTGCATCTATAAGCGCCCGTTTCCGGCGCGGTGGATGCGGTTCCGGATTCCGGCAGAAGCGAAAGCGGTCATGGGGCATACCAGAATGACCACACAGGGTTCTGAAAAGCAGAACTGCAACAATCATCCGTTCTACGGAACATCAAGCGGCGGCGCATTTGCTTTGGCGCACAACGGCATTTTGAGCAACGATCTTCTGCTGAGAACCGAAAGAAAACTGCCTGTCACCAAAATCGAGACAGACAGCTTTGTCATTGTTCAGCTGCTGGAGCAGGCTGGCGGAATCAATGCGGATACGCTGAAAGAAACATCGGAGCTTTTGCACGGCTCGTTTACCTATACGGTTCTGGACGCGCAGGAGCAGCTGCATATTGTGCGGGGAAATAACCCATTCTGCCTGTATCATTTTCCAAAGCAGAAGGTCTACCTCTACGCATCGACAAAAGAAATTCTGAACCACGCGCTGCATGAGGTGCGCAAGAGCCTGCATGGCAGCGTGGAAGAGATTCCGGTGTTGGCAGGTGATATTCTTTGCCTGCTGCCCGACGGCACTTGTCAATACGCCGGTTTTTCTACCTCGCATATTTACGGCACGCGGAGCTTTTTCGGCTTTCCCTACAGTCTCCCGGTCGCCAAAGCGCAGAAGGTTTCGGGCGGCAGCTATATCCGGGAACTTAAAAATCTGGCAGGTGTGTTCGGATACAGACCGGAGGATATTGACGCGATGCTGGACGAGGGCTTGCAGCCGGAGGAAATTGAGGAGTTTTTCTACTATGGGGAGATTTGAGCCAATAGGGTTCCCTCCACGATGGGATATCTGCCAAAAGGGAAAAATAAACGCTATTGGCAGAAATGATCGCTATGTCAGATGGGTACACCCTAGTGGCGCAGGAGGGACGGCATGAAGGTCGGCTATATCCGGGTCAGCACACAGGAGCAGAATACCATCCGGCAGGAGGTACTGATGCAGGAGCTGGGCGCAGAGCAGATTTTTATTGACCGTATGAGTGGAAAGAACATGGATAGACCGGAGCTGAAACGGCTTTTGACATTTGTCCGCGCAGGCGATTGCGTAATTGTGGAGTCGATCAGCCGGTTTGCCAGAAACACAAGAGATCTTCTGGAGCTGATAGACCAGCTTCAGAAGAAGGAGGTTTCGTTCGTTTCCAAGAAAGAAGCCATTGACACGACCACGCCGACGGGCAAATTTATGCTGACGGTTTTCGGCGCGGTAGCAGAGCTGGAGCGGGAGTATATTCTCCAGCGGCAGCGCGAAGGGATTGCCATTGCAAAGGCAAACGGCGTTTACAAGGGGCGCAAGCCCATTCAGCGGGCGGCGTTTGACGCGGTCGTATCGCAATGGCTGCGCGGCGAAATGACGGCAGTTGAAGCGCAAAGGCGCTTGGAGCTGTCGCCCAGCACGTTTTACCGCAAGGTGCGGGATTATAAGAAAACGGAAAACCGAAAGGAGGGATAGACATGATTTGGTATGTATTAGGCTTTCTGCTGACGGCGGCGGTTATGCTGCTGGGCGGCATGAGACAGACGGTAAAATGATTACATGGGCAGCAGTTGCAGAAGCAATTGCTGCCTTTTCCAAAGGCGTTCTGTTTGCGCTGGAGCTGCTGGGAGAATGGAAAGATTAGGCACGGCAGATGATCAGCGTTCGGCATCCTTGACGTACATGATATAGGTACTGAACACGGACGCAACCCATTGAAGGTAGTTTTGATAATCGTAAAAATCTTTCTTTTTCCCGGCATATCGCTTTCCATCCAGATAAGAGATCATGTTCATTACAAAATGAATGTGTAAGTGCGCGGCATCCTCATGTACGGAATAGACGATCTGGTAAGTATCTGCGTAAAATCTGCACGCCATCTGCGCAAATTGATTCGCGTGCCAGGCGTCCGGGAGTTCGTTTCGTTCAAAGCTGATGATCCAGTGGCGCAGACGGACGCCCCGGTTCTGCCCATAGACCGCAGAGACTGTCTGCATTTCCTCCGCTGCATATTGCGGATGTACTGCAAAGCCGTCAATATAGGAATTCGGTGTCTTATCTGCACGCATAATGTAATCCAGCAACTGCTGGTAGGCAAGCGAGTCAGCATATTTCTGCGGGACAGAAATTATTTTAAGTGCTGCCATGTTTCTCTCTCCCATGCTTCAAGGATTGCTCTCTGCTCTGCTGAAAGATTCATATTTTTCAGCATGGCGTTGTGCTGACAAAGCTGGCGGTAAAAATTCTGTGTCTGTTTTCTTGGCAGCGTCGTATCGTCCTGTAATAGCTTTTCACGGCAGTACTCACTCAAATTAAGCCCAGTTTCCTGCGCTTTCTCGCGCAGATATGTATTTTCCTGTTCTGTTAATTTTATAGATATCATTATTTTCCTATTGTAATTATCTTTCATATGTTTAAGCTCCTTATATATTTCTTATGATAGGATCTGCTTGCGTTCGCCAGAGGAAGCGTTTTGTATGACGCTTCTCTCTGAGTCCTACTATTGTGTTAGCTCTCTGTTAAAACTTACCATGACATTTCAGATGCTTTATGACCCCACTTTTTATATCCAGCTTCGACACAGTACAAAACATCCTAATGGAAAGGAGAAATTACTGACAAAAATTGGTAGCCAAATGCAGGCTGTCGATTTTCTATCGTTGTAACTTTTTACATCCCACAAAACACCTTGATAATGCACAGCTACGCAAACGTTGTGCTGCTAATTATGAAGGATGTGATCATATGGCAAAAACAAGAAAAGATTATGAAGGGAACATCCGACAGCGCCCTGATGGACGTTGGGAAGTTCGTGTTACACTTGGAAATGACTTCGCAACCGGCAAGTCAAAACGGATTTCAAGATATGCTTCTTCTCAGGATGAAGCGGTCAAACTTCTTCATGAGCTGTCCTTCCTGCGCGATACCGTACCGAAAAGCTTTCAGAGTATCAAGCTGGGAGAATGGCTTACCTTCTGCTTGGAGGTATATATGAAGCCGTCTATCAAGCAGTCCACCTATTCCAGTTATGAAGCCTATATACGGGTGCATCTGAAACCGTATCTGGGCGAATTGGATTTGAAGGATCTCTCACCAAGAACATTACAGCAGTTCTACAATTACAAATCAGAAGCAGAAGGTTTGAGTCCGAAAACCATTATCAATATCAATTTGTTTCTGCATAAGGCTTTGGCATATGCAGTCACGGAAGGGTATATCAGCAGTAATCCAGCCGCTGGTGTGAACCTTCCCAGAGGAAAAAAGCCGCAGATTCAAATTTTAACCAGAGATGAGCAGGCACGCTTGATGCAATGCAGCTATCAGCATCGCTACGGCGTATTTGTTCGTCTCGTTTTATTTACCGGGCTTCGTCTGGGAGAACTGCTTGGCTTACGCTGGGAAGACGTGGATGCAGCATCCGGCGTTTTGCATGTAAGACGGACGCTGAATCGGTTGAAGAAAGTAAATCAGCCGGTTCACGCCGGAGAAGCTGCTACGGAGATTGTAATTCAGGAGCCGAAGACGCAAAACTCCATTCGTGCGATTCCGCTCTTACCGGCAGTTTTGCAGGATTTGCAGAACTGGCAGCATGTTCAGCAGCAGGATGCGGCGCTCGCCAAAGAACGCTACTGCCCAAGCGGATTCATTGTGACAAATCCATATGGCGGAATCATTGAACCGCGCACATTCAAGGATTATTACAATCAGATTTTGCAGCTGAGCGGGTTGCAGCATTTTACGTTCCATGCGCTGCGGCATACATTTGCATCAAGAGCTATGGAACAGGGCATGGATCCTAAAACGTTGTCCGTGATGATGGGGCATTATTCCGTTTCGTTTACCTTGGATACCTATGCACATGTTCTGAACGGACATAAACAGGAAGCGGTTGCCCTTCTGGAAGATCTGTTTACCGCGCAGCCAGTTCAGCCGCAGAATTTTGCCTATCCGCTTATTATCACAACGCAGGAGGAAGGCTTGCTGTTTGAGCTTCCGGATTTCCCTGAAATCCGGCTGGAGAACGCAGACATGGCAGAGGGAATTGCTCTGGTGAAGGAACAGGTGCAGGAAGCAATTTTGACAATGCCGCAGCCACCCGTAGCAACGGTTATGTCGGCAGAAGTATTGCTGCCCAATCAACTCCTTCTCCAAATCGTTCTTTAATAAGAATCCCACTACTTTTTAATAAGTAGTGGGATTTCAACACTTGATTGCAATTTTTTCTTTTGTTATATTATTATAATAAACAATATTTTTTTGTAATTAAGAGGTGGCGTTATATATGAGAACTGTGAGCGACTTGATTGGAGACGAGTACTTGAACTGGAAACCCGGAATCCCTTATGTACTATCATCTCAGACTGGTCGAGGAAAAACGACCTTTGTCATGACGCAATTATTAAAGCATGCCGCAGCACAGGACAAATACGTTCTATATATTTGTAATCGAAAATCCCTATATTCACAAGTAGAACAGATTATCAGCGACATGACGCAGGAACTTAAAGATGTTTTTTCACTTACGGAAGAAGAAAGCGGACACTTAAGTATTCAAACATATCAGCATTACGAAGCCGGTAGGATAAATCCTTTTTATTTTTCTAAAGTACTGTATGTTATATTTGACGAAGCGCATTACTTTTTGGAGGATGCTTCCTTTAATAGCGAAACAAATCTATGGGCTGAGTGGATAAAGACTTTTTATGCAACGCCAGTTAATTCAGAGACTCCAATTTGCGTTTTTATGACAGCGACGCCTGAGCCGTTGCTGTGCTTCCTCGCTGCGATACATGGAGAAAAACGGTTTTCACCAGACGCTTTTTTCGGAAAACTTTGGGACGCATATGGGCGACTTTACTATATTGAATCAGAAGTACAACGTGCAAAAAGGGATTTTGGTTCAACATGGAAAGAAGACATTGAGATAGAGAGACCAGCGGTCGTGGAGTATCCTCGCGAAATAAATGATACAGATGTGTACGGCAACGGTAAAACATTTATTAAAGACGCTCTTCATTTAGTAAACAACAATATTGAGGAAATTAATGATGGTCCAGACTATGATTATGCAGAAGTGTATTATTTTAGAGAGTTTAATGAACTGATTAACGCGATCTGTCAAAATGACGCGAAGTGGTTGATTTTTATTAACAACTCGGTTAAGGGGCAAAAAATTGATCAAAAATTGAATGCTTTAGGCATTGAGACAGTGTTTGTTGCAAGTTCTCTCAAAAACGAGTCAGCAGCGAGAAAGCAATTGAAACAGTTGGAATCTAAACAGTCTTTTTCGTGCAAGGTCTTGATAACTACGTCAGTTCTTGACTGCGGCATTAATATCTTAGACGATGCGGTTCAAAATATTGTGATTTTTGAAGCAGAAAAGACTACATTCTTGCAAATGTTTGGGCGTGTCCGCATTCGTGGAGATCGAAAAATCCGACTGTTTATTAAAGCACCTACGGCACTAGAGATGCGAAACCATGTACGACACACATGTAAGATTATCCAAATGATGTATGGTTTCTATCTTTTACAAAAGAATTATTACTATGGAAATGGTTGGATAATATATTACGAACCAGTTATGAATATGTATCAGCGTAGAAGTTTTTTGCAAAATCTGCAAAGATCAAATTATAAGATCATTCACTTGAGACATGACCTAATCGTCGGGTATAATTGGATAAATCGAGATATAACACAAGGTTGGAACGAGGGGAAAATTCTTTCGGAATATGTACTGAATTATAATCTACTTGTCCGCTCGTTATATATGCTGTATTGTTTTGATCAGGCAAAAGCATATATGCAAGAAGGAAAGGCGGATGATATATACTATCTAAAATACCAGCTCTCTTGGCTTGGAAAGGAGTATGATGAACGTCGCTGGGTTTCTCATACGCAGCAGCGAAATAAGATTATAGTGTTCCTAGATAAATACCTAAACAAGGAAGATGGTATGATTTCCGAAGAGCAGGATTCGTTTGCGGCGGAAATATTTGAGCTTTTGTGCAGTCTATCAGTTATTCCAAGCGCAGCCAAACAGAACCGTAGCGCATTGAAGCGGAACAACCGTACCCCCGGAAAAAATATACTGAATAAGTGTTTTGAAGAGATAGGGCTTCCATACGTTATCACTTCAAAATCAAAGATGCAGAACGGTAAACGGGAGCAGCGATGGTATGTAAAGAGAAGAGATACCGAACATGAAAAAGACGAATGACGCCGCTACCTTTCTATTTCCGACAGAATCGCAACCGGAAAATGTATGACAAGAATATCTGTATTGATTGTTATATTTGTAAATGTCTGATATGATAAAAATGTAGAAAGTTTTTGATTTCAGAGAAATACCGTACTTCGAAGGCTACTAATGACATACATATGCGTTGAGAACGGAGGAGTATATGTCCAAGCTGACAGACATTAAATATAAGATAGACCAAATGGATGGTGGAGAGTTTCAGAACCTATGTGATGAATACCTTACCTGCCGGGGCTATAGGGCGCAATATCCATTAGGTATGAAAACCGGTACCAATAAGACAGCGAAGGGAAATCCAGACACCTATTTTATGGGCGAAGATGGTAGATATATCTTTGCTATGTACACAACGCAAGATAGAGATTTTGTAAATAAAGCAATAGCAGATCTGGAAAAGTGCTTTGATGCCAGTAAAACGGGACTAGAGCCGGAAAAGCTTGAGGAAATTGTGTATTGCCATACATACGGAAGATTGTCGGCAGGCGATACTCAGCTGCTGCGTCAATATTGCGAAGACCGCAATACACGGCTCACCTTAATTGGAGTGGATGAAATAGCAAGTAATCTGTATGAAAAGTACCCCAAATTGGCAAAGGATTTCTTCGGCATCAACGTAGACACCGGGCAGATTTTATCAACCGCTGACTTTGTACAGTTATGTGATGCAAATGCTATGTCAGCGCCACTATGCACTGAGTTTATGTTCCGGGAGGAAGAACTGAAATCTGCCAAGGAAAAACTCTGCCAAAGCAACGTGTTGGTTCTCACCGGGTCTGCCGGAGTTGGTAAAACAAGGTTGGCGCTTGAGATATGCAAAGAGCTTTCGGAAGAAACGGGAATGGCAGTTCTATGCGTTAAGAACAATGGCATGGAGATTTATGACGATTTAATTGCTGCGATTGAATCGGATAGAGAATATCTGGTATTTGTAGACGACGCAAATGAACTGACGGAATTGAAGCTTGTTTTGTCGTTTCTTACGGGTGCAGCACTTGGACACCGTTGCATTAAAAAGCTGATCCTTACCGTGAGAGATTATGCAAAGCAGCAAGTAATCCAACAAATATTTGATGTAGCACGACCGGAAATACTAAAAATTGGACTGCTAAAAGATGAACAGATTAAACAGCTGGTAGAGAAAAAATATAGCATTAAAAACTACAGATTCTTAGATCGCATTGCGCTGATTGCGGAAGGTAATGCCAGACTGGCTATGCTCGCGGGTAAAGTAGCCATAGAGCATGATTGCTTGGATGCAATTCAGGACGCAACAGAACTATATGAGCATTATTATGGGAAGCAGCTGGAAAAGCTTGCGGCTGGTGAGACTTGGATTATATCAGCCGGAATTATGGCATTCGTTCATGTCCTCCGATTAGATGCCTTGGAAAGTCTGCAAGCCGTTCTTCAATTCTCCAATTTGACAAAAGAACAGTTTATCGCAGATGTGCATCAACTCAATCAACTGGAGCTAGTAGATCTGTGCCACGATACCGCTGCCAGGATATCTGATCAGAGTTTTAGTAATTATCTGCTTAAATATGTTTTTGTTGACACTAGAAAAATTTCTCTGAGCCGAATGATTGAGGAATGCTTCTTTATCAATAAGGAAAAAACGATTGAAGCGTGCAATGTGCTATTGAACCTTTTTGCAGAGGAAACAGTACGGGAATTTGTCAAAGAGCAAATTGAAGCAGTATGGGATCGGCTGCGCCCCGAAACAGACAGGTTTATCCCATTCTTTAGAGCGTTTTTCCCTATACGACCGACAAATACGCTCACAATACTAAATGACTTGATTTGCGAGACAGAACAGCGCGACTTTGATGTACGTTCTATCTCGTTTTCGAAAACGAACAGCAATGACAATATAAGTGATTTCATTATTGAAATCTTAGGCGGATTCGCTGGGCAGGAACAACTGCAAACGGCAGTTGAATTGCTATTGCTTTATTACCAAAAACGTCCAGAGCTATTTGGTCAGATATACAGTGCCTTTGTTACCAAATTGGGTGTAAACATGGCTTCAAAAAGCAACGATTATTATACACAAAAAACGGTGGTAGATTGTCTCTGTAATGCACTGGCGGAAAATACAACAGAAGCAACACAACTTCTGTTTGTGCGTGTTGCGGAACAGTTCCTGAAGCTGCAATTCTCAGGGGTCGAAGGCGGACGGCAGAATACTTTTTCTTACTACACGGTTTCTTTGGACAACTGTGAGCCTGTGCTGGCGTATCGAAAGCTTCTCTGGGAACATCTTGCCACACTTTATGAGAACGGATGCTGCCGGGAAGAAATCGAGAGTCTTTTTTATGAGTACGGTAGAGACTGTTATGAAGATGAAGAGCGTGCAATTGTCTTGGCGGAAAAGGATGCTGTCACATCGATTCTAACCTTCTTTGAACCGGAAAGACTGTACCATTGCGTAATAGTAGAAAATATCAAAAAGATTGCAGAGCGTGTAGGGTACGACTACGGAGACAAGTTTATACCATTTTTAGAATCCAGAAAATTCAAACTCTTTCATACGCTCTATGTAGATCGAAGCATACACCCGGAAATGGATTATATAGCATACTTGTCTTGGCGCAAGGAGCAAATTCAAAAACTTGTTGCAGAATTTGACCTTGATAGCTATTTGTTTGTATTCCGGCTTTGTAAAGAAGCGATGCTGCTGCCAGAATACAAGCAATGGAGTTTTTCGTCCGGGATAGAACTTGCGATCAACGGATGCTTTGAACGCAGAGAGCTTTATGCGGATGTTGTAATTGCCTACTTGAAGGAGGATACCCCCTGTGATATTGTTGCAAACAGCGTTTTGGCGAATCTGTTCTGCCTTATGCCAGCAACATCCGTCAAAAAGCTCATTGACGATCACAGCTTTTCACAAAAGAACGATTGGCTCTGGAGTTTTTACACGCAGCTGCCGGACAATCAGGTTTCTCTGGGATGGTTTGAAGACTTCCTGGCATATCTGGAGATCGCACCGGGAAATCTGCGCAGCAAATATGAGCGCCCCTTAGATAGAATTGCGAAATACGAGAGTGTAGATAAAGATGCTGTCATAAAAGCAAGCCGAGTCATTGCTTCACATTATAATGACTCCCAAGACGTTTTTAGCTTATATTTTTCTTGCATGCTGAATCCGTATTATGAAAAGGCAGGAGCGGTGATAGATCGGTACAAAGATAACCTTACGCTGCTGGAAGATATTTATCTGAAATGCCTTGATTTGCACGGCAATGAAGATCAAGACGGTGAGTTCCTTGCTGAGCTGTTTTGCAGGGATCCTGACTTTTTGTACTGTTATCTGGATAAAACACTTGCTCATATGAGCATATCTTTCTATGCGCATAATCCTTGGGTAAGGCGGCTGCATTTTATCTGGGGGAACGAGAAATTTCAAGCGTATCCGGAATTGATTTCGGACTACCTGTTTGAAAAAACAAATAATGAACAATGGATATACAGCTCGATTGCTAACCAATTGCTTCTCCATGAAAGTAAGGACAGCGATACCGTTGCCGAACAGCAGGATGATTGGATTCTTCATACAATTGAAATGCACGCTGCGGAGCCGACGAGAATGTACCATCTTTTTGGCGCAATCAGTGAAAGTAGTGCAGATCGGCGCAGAAAAGCGCTGGAGAAGTTTTTGAAGCTGAATGACGACTATGCCGTATTTGAGAATTTGCCGTTAGAAGGTCCCGGCGTCGGTGGCTGGGGAAGCATGATTCCTTATATGCAGACACGAATAGACTATTTGGAATCCCTGAAACCACTGTTTACCGGTGTGAAATTTCTGAAACACAGACAAAGAATAGAGCAAGGTATTGCGTCTTGGAAGGCACAGATAAAGCAGACAGAAATTCACGAACTGTTGACTGCGCTCGGGTGATGATCGAGCGCGTCAGAATTCCAGCAGATTCAATATGCTGCCTATTCCATCTGACTCCATTTTGACCCCAACGTAATTGCACCTGTTTGGGCGCGATTAGAAGCGGCATGATTTTCAATTAAAAATAGTTCCGTAATTCATCCTGTTTTGCGCTAATCAGGAACAATTTTTGCACAGATTGTCGTTTCCTATCCCTCATAACCCGGAGGTCGGGGGTTCAAATCCCTCTCCCGCAACCATAAAAACAGCTGGTTTCACTACGAAACCGGCTGTTTTTCTTATTTTCTGCGCAAAAATGAAACCGCGATCAAGCAGAAAATTCAACTTTAATTCAACTCGCCGAAAAAATCACGCCTTTTTGAGAAACACGCTTGCCAGAATATCGGCGTTTCGTTTGTCGGCTTCTTCGACGATGTGCGCGTAAATATTCGCCGTCGTGCTGACCTGCGCGTGCCCGAGCCGCTTTGAGATCGAAACGGAGTCCACGCCGTTAAAATACAGCATACTTGCCATCGTGTGCCGGAAGGCGTGGGGGTTGATGTGCGGCAGACCGTGGCGCTTGCTGAATTTCTTCATCCAGTCCGTCACGCTGTCCGGGTGGAGGGGCTGACCGTTGTCCTGCGCAAAGACGAAATCCCGGTTTTCGTAATACTCGCCCAGACGCAGCCGCTCGGCGCTCTGCCATGCGCGATACCTGCGCAGCAGCTGCATCGTCTCAGCCGGGAGGGAAATAAAACGGTTGGACGCGGCGGTTTTGGGCGTGTCCTCGTAAATGCCGCGATCTGGCGTGTACTGGACGTTGTTGCAGATGTGGATTCGGTTCGCATCGAAGTCGACCGCGCACCACTTGAGTCCCAGAATCTCCCCGCGCCTTGCGCCGGTCAGCAGAAACAGGTGCGTCAGCGTCTCCCACTTCAAAGGCTCCTGCCGGAGTGCGTCGCGAATGGCGGCGATCTGATCGGGCTGGAAGTAGTTGACCTCTTTCTTCGTGATCTTCGGAAGCGTTGCTTTTGCGGCGACGTTGAAGGGAACCTGCCCTTCCTTCTCCGCATGGTCGAGCACGGTAGAAATCAGCCGGTGATGCTCTAAAATCGTCTTCGGCGAGAGCGAGCGGGCTTCGTTTTTTATGGCAAATGCCTTTTCAAAGCTGGTGGACAGTGCTTCGGCAATTGCCCTTGCAGCGTCCGGGCTGACTTCCTGCCCCTTGACGGCGGCGGATACGGTGTTGACCGGAACGCCCGTCTGCTTTGCGATTCCGGCGCGGGTCATGTGCTGCTCCTTGAGACGTGCGGCTAGGTCTACTTTCGCACTGGCGCGCGGCGTACCCTTGCAGACACCGGGCTTTGCAAGCGCCGTATACAGGCTGTTCAGGTGGTCGGCACGCAGGTCTTTGAGCCTGATATGCCCGATTGCCGGGTAAATCCTCTGCGTCAGTTCCTTGTATCGGACAATGGTCGTATGCTTTGCCCCGCGCTGCTCCTTCATGGAGAGCACATACTCGCAGTATTCCTCGAATTTTAACCGGCTGTCGGTGGTTACACCCTCCCGGCATTCTTTCTCAAAGGTCGCGGCGAACGCCTCGGCCTTTTTTCTTGCGCTTTTTTCCGTCCATGTGGGCGAAACGTCAAATGTCGCCGTCCACGGCTTGAGCTGCTTTCCGTCCGCCCCTCGCCCGCGATGGACACGGATGGCGTAGGAAATCAGTTTACCGGTTTTATCCCGGCGCTCTTGGATGTTAGCCATCTCTAAACCTCCCAATCGTAAATGTTTCTAACGCCGTCCAGTAGTTTTCTAAATTGAAAGGCGCACTGCATTTCAATACTGTCGTCAATTTTTGAAAGGAAGTCAGATAATTGAGCATCGGAGAAAGTGCGAACCGAACCGCGAGGGGAAACCAACGCATATGTTTGACGTTGGAACTCACGACCTTCATCGTCGTATTCAATCGGCATTGCGTCAGTTACGTCCTTGATTTCATAGCAATGTAATCTCAGTAGGCTTTCAAGCAGGTCTTTTCGTTTCGTTCGGTTTTCAACGCCGGAATCAACACGGTCACCTTCGGTCATGAAATCATCTTCTAGCAATAAGTACTCCGCTCGTACCCTATTGCATATCCCAAGCGTGATTTTTGAACCCGTTCGCTTATGAACAAAACTGCAAGATATATTTGAAATCAATATTGCCAAATCTGGGGTTAATCGCTTTTTACCAGTCACGATGTCGCTTATATATTGTGGAGTATAATTGATTGCGGTGCAGAGCGATTGCGAAGTAATTCCTATGTAATCCATCCATTTTTTCAACCGTTTCCCACTTTCGGGATTGATTTGTTGCCGTTTTCGTGCCATTTATCCCGCCTCACTTAATCCGCTAAAATCATAACAACTGTTTGAAAAAGTTACGCTAGTATGCTAAATTATAGCAGACAGGGAACGATACGTCAAGTTCCTTAACAAAACGAAAAGCGAGGTGATTAAATGTTTCAGACCATTCGCCAAGTTTCCAAAACGCTCAATGTTCCGGCGCACTTAATCCGCTGCATGGTATCGAAGACTGGACTTTGGGCTTTATAGCTGGAGATGGTGGAAACAATTATGATTTCTGTTGATTCATTACAGGAAAAGTCTTGCAGAGCGTACGGTTGAATTAAAAAATCAGGCCCATCCGCCAAAATGCATCTGTGTTTCAAGGTCAGCCGTATGCTGCTCCAGCTCCATTTCATCTTGGTCAGCATAACCGATACCAATGAAAGCGGGGAGCATATAGGTTGGCGGTACTTTCAGCTTGGTTTTCACGATGTCGTGCTCTTCGTTTAAAGGGGTTCTGATAGAGCAGCTCAATTTTTCAGCGGTTGCTGCCAGCAGGATGTTTTCTATGACGCACCAAATGGTAGAGAGCGAGTCCTGTTTGGACACATGTTCACTGTTCAACACCCCGGACTTAAACACAGGAATGATCACGTAAGGCGCGTCTTTGAGCATGGTGTATTGTCTTGGCATGGCATAGGCATACATCTTCTGCGCAAGCGCTGTTGGATACGGCCCGGACGTGTTCAGATATTTATCTGCATTCAATCTATCAGCGATTTTCATTGTGGACTCAAACGCATAAGCCTTTTCCTCCTCCGTTCTGAGAATGATATAGCTCCAGTCGCGGGTATGATTCCAAGTCGGCGCAGCGTTTCCGGCTTCCAAAATCCGCTTGATGATTTCCAAATCTACTGGTTTGCCCAAAAATTTCCGCACGGTTTTTCTGTTGTAAATTACTTCATAAAAGTTCATGATCATTTCCTTCTTGGTCTTATTATCTGTCAGTATTGAAGCTTCGTGCTAGTTGTCCGCGCACTTTTTCTGCGCGTTTTTTACAAATTGCATAAACATTTTTTGTAAAAGAAGCAGATTCTTGTACATTAGACACACGATGTCATTGACACAGCAGCTGTTTTGATGTATACAAAAGATACGGACGTTATTACGTTATAATATCATAACGTCAGAATATTTCAAGGAGTGATGTGAAATGGAATACAAGTATGTCATCATCGGAGCCGGCAACGGCGGACAGTCTCTCGCCGGAGATATGGTTCTTCGCGGCACAAAGGTATCCGCTATCTACGACAAGAATCCTGCCCCGATTCGGGACATTCAGGCGGCCGGCGGCATCAAAATGAGTGGTCCTGTGGTTCAGGGCTTTGCCCCGATTGACCACCCGACCGAAAGCCTGGAAGACGCCATGCAGCAGGGCAACGTTTTCCTGGTAACAATCGTCGGCAATTTCCATCCGGATCTTGCAAGAGAGATGGCGCCGTTTGTCCGTGAGAGCGACATCATTCTTCTGATTCCCGGCAACGCGGGCTCCTCTCTTCTCTTCCGCAAAACACTGGAAGAAGCGGGCGTCACCAAAATGCCGCTCATCGGCGAGACGATTTCCATGCCGTACGCAACGCGCCTTCTCGGCCCGGCGCACGCCGGCATCAAGGCCCGCAAGCTGAATCTTCCGATGGCCGCGCTCCCCGCCAGCCGCAACGACGAGCTGTTTGCCGCCGTCAACCCTGCAATTCCCGAGACCTCGCTTTGGAGCGACTCGCTCAGCGTCGGCATGAACAACATCAACCCCTGCGGACATGTTCCGTACTATCTGTACAACATCGGCAAGGTTGAGTCTCCGAGTGTTCTCGATGCAGACTTCCACGCATGGAACACCCCGACGACAGACCGCATCTGCGATTTGTATGACGCGGAACGCATGCAGGTCATGCGCGCCATCGGCCTGAAGCCGCTGGACCATCACGAGGCGAACAAGCTCTGCTACAACGGCAAGCACTATGTCCCCATCAAGCAGGACAAGATCGTCTCCGGCAACGCCGTACAGGTGCCGAACCGCTTCATCGATGAGGACGTTCCCCTGAATATGATTCTCGTTGAGCAGATGGGCAAAAAGCTCGGCATTCCGACGCCCGTCACGACGCTTCTGATTGACACGTCGAATCTGGTCCGCGAGAAGGATTTCAGAGCGACCGGCACGACCATGGAAAAATTGGGCTTGACTTCGCTCGACAAAACGTATATAGAAGAAATGATTGGCACGAAGTAAGAGAACGAACCGCGAATTTGAGAATAAGAGAAAGGACATACTTATGAAACGACTGATTGCTTTCCTGCTTGCCCTGACGATGCTCTTCGCGCTTGCGGCCTGCAGCGCAAAAACCGAAACCGCGGACGCAGCTGCGCCTTCCGAGACCGCTTCCAACGATTCTGCCGCATCTTCCGGCACCACGCGCCTCGTTCTCGGCACATCCACGACCGGCTCCACCTACTACATTCTCGGCACCGGCTGGGCCGATGTGATGAAATCCGCGGTGCCCGGCGTTGAAATTTCCATCGAAGCAACCCCCGGCGGCATCACCAACATGCAGTCCATGCGCTCCGGCGATATGGACATGGGCATGACCACCAGCTGGCTGGGCGGCGACGGCTGGGCCGGAACCTCCTGGGCTGAAGGCACAAAGTATGATAACTGCCTGTCCATGTTCCCCACGCACTCGTCCGTTCTCTACATCTTCACGCTGGCCGACAGCGGCATCAACTCCATCATGGATCTGGAAGGAAAGGCAATTGGGACCGGCGCGCTCGGCTCTACCTCCGGCGACGCGGTGCCGCTGCTTCTCGACGCGCTCGGCATTACCGTAAAGAGCACCGCAAACCTCTCCTCCAGCGGCATCTGTGACGCGCTGAAAGACGGAACAATTGATGTCGGCTTCGGCGTGACCGGCGTTCCCGCCTCTTGGATGCTCGATCTGGAAACCTCGAAGGACATCAAGATCATTCCGCTGACGCAGGACGAAATCAATACCGTTCTCACCGCGCAGCCCTATTGGTCCTCCGGCGTAATCCCCGGCGGCGTCTATAAAAACCATGATGAGGACATCCCCTGCATCACCTTCGGCAACTTCTTTATGGCCAACAAGGACCTGGACGAAGATCTCGTTTACAATCTGGTAAAGGCCACGTTTGAAAACAAGGCCGAGATTGAAAAGGTCGACAAGAATGCCGCGGGCATCGATGTTGCAAACTTCGGCTTCCTCACCATGCCGCTGCATCCCGGCGCGCAGAGATATTATGAAGAAATCGGCGTGGAAATTCCCGACAACCTCAAGCTTGGTTAAACGCCAGAATCCCCGGCTTATCCCCGCATAAAAAACACAAAGGGGCGTAAGGACGTGAGCCCTTACGCCCCTGCACCAGAGGAGAAAGCGTTATGAAAATAAAAGAGCTGTTTCAAAAAAAGGAGAAGACCGTCGACGATCTCGAGCTGGAAGAGGGCGGCAGCAAAAAGCGTGAGCTGACCGGCTTCTGGAAAAAGTACGTCTATGTGCTCGGCATCATCGCCGTTCTGTTCCATTTTTATGTTTTGGTCATCCACCCTATTTCCTACTGGCGGCTGTATCTGATGCACATTCTGTTCGGCATGCTGCTTGTCTACGCGATCTATAAGCCGGGCAAAAAGTTCAAGGACACCGTTCCCTGGTATGATGTGCTTCTGATGCTCGCCGGCATCGGAACGGTCATTTACTGCATCACCGCCGAGCGCGGCATGGCCTACCGGATGGGCTCCAACCCGACAACCGCCGACTTGATTGCAATCGGCATCATTCTTTTGCTGCTTCTGGAAGGCACCCGGCGCATCTACGGCATGATTCTTCCCACAGTCGCCATCGTATTTCTGCTTTACTGCCACTTCGGCCAATACTTCAGCGGCGGTCTCGGCCACAGCGGCTACAGCTGGAAAAAGACGATCAGCTACATGCTCGGCTACGAGGCTGTCTTTGGCTCTCCGATGAATGCCTCGGCAACCATGGTCTTCCTATTCATGGTGTTCGGCGCATTTTTGACCTTCTCCGGCGCAGGACCGTTCTTCATCGATCTTGCCATGTCTCTGGCGGGCTCCAAGCGCGGCGGCCCGGCAAAGGTTGCCGTTATCTCCAGCGCACTTTTCGGTACTGTATCCGGCAACTCCGTTGCAAACGTTGTTTCGACCGGCGCGTTTACCATCCCGCTGATGAAATCCGTCGGCTATAAGCCCAAATTTGCCGCAGCAGTCGAAGCGACCGCCTCGTCCGGCGGACAGATTATGCCCCCGATTCTGGGCTCGGCAGCGTTTATTATGGCGGAGCTGATCGGCGCTCCCTACTCCGAGATCATGCTCGCGTCCATCATCCCGGCACTTTTGTACTTCTTTACCGTGTTTTTGATGGTTGACATCGAAGCGGCGAAAAACAATCTCACCGGCGTTGCGAAGGAAGAGCTCCCGAAGCGCAAATATGTCCTTCAGAATCTCTACATGCTCCTGCCGCTGGTTGTTCTCACGATTGTCATGACCGTGCTCAACCAGAGCGCCATCCGCGCCGCCTCCTGGGGCATTTTGTCCTGTATCATTGTGTACATCATTAAGAACCGGAAGTTTAGCTTCAAGGAGATTATGGATGCCATGGCAGACGGCGCCAAGTCCGCGTGCGGCATGATCTGCGCCTGCGGCACGGCCGGTATCGTTGTCGGCGTTCTGAATATGACGGGCGCCGGTATCAAATTTGCCAGCTTTGTCGTCGAGGTTGCAAACGGCCACCTTTTGGTCGCGCTGATTTTGACGATGATCGCCTCGCTGATCCTCGGCATGGGTCTTCCGACCTCCGCTTCCTACATCATCTGCGCGGCGGTTGCGGCTCCGGCGCTCATCGACATGGGGCTTACTGCTATTCAGGCGCACATGTTCGTATTCTATTTTGCCTGCATTTCGGCCATTACGCCGCCTGTCGCTATGGCTGCCTACGCTGGCGCGACAATCTCCGGCTCGAAGCCTATGGAAGTCGGCTTTACGGCCTGCAAGCTCGGTATCTGCGCATTCATCGTTCCGTTTATGTTCTGCTATGCGCCGACGCTTCTCTGGAAGGGTGCGGCCGGCGACATCATCGTTACCATCATCACCGCGCTGATCGGCGCGACAATGCTCTCGTATGGTCTGCAGCGTTATGCCGGCTGCTTCAGCCTGCCGCTCGGGATTATCCCCGCATGCATCCTGATTGCTTCCGCGCTTTTGATGATTATTCCCGGTACCGTAACGGATTTGATTGGCATTGCCGGAGCCTGCGTTGTTCTGGTTCCGCTTTTCCTGAAAAAGCGGCATATGAAGAAGCAGGCATCATAGCAGAGAAAAGCAAAGGGCTTACAAAGCCCTTTGCTTTTTCCTCCTATACAAGTTTGTGGTTGCAGTTTTTACGAAAATATGTTAGAGTAATAAAAGCAATATTAAGGAAATCGGTGGTTTGCGCACAGGAAAATATGCCTATCGGATCGGCGCAATACTTCCAGAAAGAGCTTCTATGGTTTTACAGAAAAATGGGTTACCCCTCTATTATCAGGTCGAAAACTACATGCGAGACAAAATTGTCAAAGGAGAGTGGCCGGGCGGCACGCAGATACCGACCGAGGTTCAACTGATGGAGCTGTTCGGCGTCAGCCGGGCGACGCTTCGTCAGGCCATCTCTGATCTGTGCAATGACGGCTTCCTGAACCGCGTCCAGGGAAAGGGCACTTTTGTCACAGAGAATTCCGGCTATGGAAACGACCCGACGGAGATCTGGGAGCATAACCTCCCCGGAACCTCGCACCGGATTCTCTCCTGCGTGGAGAAAGACGGATTGACAAAGAAAAGCGCCCTTCTAAAGATGGACGCATCGGAGACATTTACCGTCTTTTCGTATCTGCATTGCGTCAAAGCCCGCAACGACGAACCATACAACCTCTGTGTGAGTTATTTTCCGAAGAGCCGGTTTCCCCAAATTGAAAAGCATCTTTTTGCGGACACCGTTTATGCGACACTTCGTGACATTTATTATGTAACGATCGCCTATGCGGAATCGGAATTTCACATTGTCAACCTGTCCAAGGAAAAAGCGGATTATCTCGGCGTAAAAACAAACTCTCCGTGCATCCGGATTGAAAAGGTCTATTACGACAGACTGAACCAGCCTATCTTCTGCACGGATATGTATGCCCACCCAGCAAACAGCACGCTTCGCATCCGCACGGAATTCCACTAAAATAATTCCGGGCTGTGTTATTGGTGCTATGCATAGTGCCATGCAGCCCTTTGTGACATGACGTCTGTTTTCTTCCATTCTGCAGGACTTTTTTGTTTGCTCGGAAGGAGTGCATTTTTCATTTATGATTCGGAAAATGAATGCGATTGTCAAAGCAAAAGAGGGCATTGGGCTGGAGTTATGGCAGGTGCCTATTCCCGAGCCCCGCGCGGGCGAGGTTCTTATCAAGATCCACAAGACCGCCATCTGCGGCACGGACGTACACATCTACAACTGGGACCCGTGGGCGCAGCTGCATATCAAGCCGCCCATGACCATCGGTCATGAATATGTCGGCGAAATCGCCGCGCTCGGCGAAGGCGTGACAGGGCTGCATGTCGGCCAGCGCGTCTCTGGCGAAGGGCACATTACCTGCCGCCATTGCCGTAACTGCCATTCCGGCAATATCCAATGGTGCAAGGATACCGTTGGTGTTGGCGTTGATCGCGACGGCGCGTTTGCCGAATATGTCTGTATTCCTCAAACCAACGTCATTATCATCGACGAGAGCCTGCCGGAGGATGTTGTTGCGTTTTTTGACGCCTTCGGCAACGCGACGCACACCGCGCTGATGTTCCCGTTGATTGGTGAGGACGTACTCATTACCGGCGCAGGTCCTATTGGCGTGATTGCTGCGGGTATCTGCAAATATGCCGGCGCGCGTCGTGTCATTATCACAGATGTAAATGATTACCGGCTGGAGCTTGCCCGCAAGATGGGTGTTGATGCGGCGGTAAACACGGCAAAGGAAGATCTGCACGAAGTTATGCGCACGCAGGGACTCACCGAAGGCTTCGATGTGGGTCTTGAGATGTCGGGCAATGCCGCGGCGTTCCACCAGCTCATTTCTGTCATGCGCAACGGCGGTAAGATCTCGCTGCTTGGTATCAGCAACAAGCCTATTGAGGTCGATATGAATACGGTCATCTGCAAGGGCTTGACGCTTCAGGGTATCTACGGCCGCAAGATGGACAACTGGCACCAGATGTCCTATATGGTGCAGGGTGGTCTCGATCTGACGCCCGTTATCACGCACCGTTTCCATTATACCGATTTTGAAAAGGGTTTCGCTGCCATGAACAGCGGAAAATCCGGCAAGGTCATTCTCGACTGGACGAAATAAGGAGGGGCTTTATGAAAACCGCATTGCAGGCATTTGAAAAAGAACTCGATGCTATCCGTGAGGCCGGTACCTGGCGTGAAGAGCGTATTATTACCACGCCGCAGCGTTCGTGTATTGATACGGTGCAGAAAAAACATGTGGTCAACATGTGTGCGAATAACTACCTTGGCCTGTCCAACGACCCGCGGCTCATCGAGGCCGCGAAGGCCAGCTATGACCGCTGGGGCTTCGGCCTTTCGTCTGTGCGCTTCATCTGCGGCACGCAGGAGATCCACAAGGAGCTCGAGCGCCGCATCGCAAAGTTCGCAGGCACTGACGACGCCATCCTCTATTCCTCCTGCTTCGACGCCAACGGCGGTCTGTTTGAGACGCTGCTTGGGCCGGAGGACGCGGTCATTTCGGATGAGCTGAACCACGCGTCCATCATCGACGGCGTGCGCCTGTGCAAGGCCAAGCGCTACCGCTATCTGAACAACAACATGGAAGACCTCGAAGCCAAGCTCAAGGACGCGCGGGAATCCGGCTGCAAGAAAATTCTGATCGCGACCGACGGCGTGTTCTCCATGGATGGCTATATTGCAAACCTCAAGGCCATCTGCGATCTGGCCGACCGCTATGACGCACTGACAATGGTCGACGACAGCCACGCCGTCGGCTTCATGGGCGCGCACGGCCGCGGCACGGCAGAGTTCTGCGGTGTCATTGGACGCGTCGACATCATCACCGGCACGTTCGGCAAGGCGATGGGCGGTGCGTCCGGTGGCTACACAGCAGCCCGTCAGCCAATCGTCGATCTGCTGCGCCAGCGCTCGCGCCCGTACCTGTTCTCCAACACGCTGGCTCCCGCTATCTGTGCGGCGACAATCCGCACGATCGACCTGCTGGAGGAATCCACCGCGCTGCGCGACAAGGTGCATGAGAACGCGCGCTACTTCCGCGCCGAGATGGAAAAGCTGGGCTTCGATCTGCTGCCCGGCGAGCATCCCATCGTCCCCGTTATGCTGTACGATCCGAAGACCGCGCAGGAATTTGCACGCCGTATGCTCGAAAAGGGCGTATATGTCGTCGGTTTCTGCTATCCGGTCGTTCCGAAAGGACGCGATCGCATCCGCACACAGATTTCCGCCGGTCACACGAAAGAAGATCTCGACTTTGCCGTGCGCTGCTTCGGCGAAGTAAAAAAGGAAATGGCGTTGTAATTCGGTAAAGTACTCGTGTTTTGCCGCCGGTCAAGCAACGATTACTTTATTTTCATCGGGAAAAATGACATTGCTTGTGCATCGAATCTTACTGAAACAGATGAGTATAACCGGAGAGTCCTGATTGATGTATACCAAATGGTTCCTATTGAATAAGAAGGCGATCATCTCATCTGTGAATTCAAAGGCTGCGGTTCAGATCGATATGATACGCAGAATTACAAACTACTCTGAATGGGCAATCCTGCCATCATCAATCCATTTGGCGAGGCATCTTTCTATATGAGTCAAAGATTTGTAAAAAAATGTAGTGCTGCCGCTGCTGCAGTAACGGCAGTACCACATATGGCAAATCCTTTATGTATGCCGTGAAGCAAGGGGAAAGCACTCTTACTTTGAAAAACACGGCTTGTTTATTGCGCACAATCATTCAGCGATTTGGTCTCAACGTGAACTGTAAAAAACTCGGCCATCGAGATTCCAAGCACCTTGCAAATTTGCTCAATGGTATCTACAGAAAGCTGGCTGCCTCTGCAGCGAGAGACGCGAAGCGTCGTGTAGGGGATGTTTCCGCTTTGACATAGCTGATATAATGTCATGTTTCTCTCATGTAATAATTCATCCAATCGTGTGTGCGTATTCAATGCTCTTCCACTCCTATCAAAAAAAGCAGGATAAACTTTTGATGATAGTATCATATCACAAACGTTGTCCAATAAACAGGACTTATAAAACTCGCCCCACAACTCGGAACTCCAGCTCCGGTGACGCTGGCTTCGGTGCATATGCTTTATTATAAGACACCATAACCGGCTGCATCCGCCGCACGCCGTCACTGCCAAGGTAGGCTTCTGGATCGTCCGGTTCCTGTTCGGCGTATGCCTTAATGTAGCCTTGTCCATCATAGATCATGACACCAACTTCGCCGGTACGGAGTGTCTCACATTGCTGCACCCAGACAATCTGACCGTCGTGATAAACCGGTTCCATACTGTCACCGGACACCCGAACCCCGA
>ERZ832522.1616-NODE-1616-length-29819-cov-6.249698_pt1 | contig 29819 bp, 30 predicted proteins | sample MGYA00519951_ERZ832522 | MGnify/ENA primary metagenome ERZ832522 (study PRJEB31850, sample SAMEA3708728) | human gut metagenome | biome: human gut; feature: human-associated habitat; material: faeces | place: China | collected 2014 ... | reverse complement strand
GAATTATGATATTGGTCAGCGATATGCAAGGGACGGCTCGTGTAGTGAATTATGCCGGACTTGTGCGTGGAAAGACGCAGCAGATCATCAAACTGGAAAATGCACAGAAACCACAGGATGAAATGATCAGGGAAGTGGATGCGTATATTGATGGGTTACGTTATGGCAGCGATGAACTGAACCTTGTCCGTCTGGATGATAAAGCATTTCAGGATAAGATGGAAGTGCAGGAACAATTTTTTGAACAACTAAAGGAAGAAATCTATAAGGCTCGTGAAGAAGGATATGAGAATACACAGATTATAAATAAAAGTGAAACATTTTTTACAATCTGTGATGAGACAACAGGGCTTGCGGAAAGTTATTCGCAGAAGCTGGCATCTTCCTTAAACCGTCTGGAGAAAATCGTTGTCGTGGATATTATTGGAATTGTGTGTCTGTTGGGATATGAGCTTTTCAAGGCATTGCGGTACGCAGCACAAAACCGTGTGCTTCGTCAGAAGGTTTATCTGGATGAGGCAACAGGACTTCCGAATAAGAATAAGTGCGAGGAGATTCTGGCATCTGAAGAGCCGCTTACGGACAGGGAATCAACAGCGGTAATGGTGTTTGATTTAAATAATCTGAGAATCATTAATGACCGGCAGGGACATGAAAGAGGCGATCAATATATCAGATCATTTGCAGAACAACTGCGGGCAGCACTTCCGGAGAAATATTTTGTCGGAAGAGACGGTGGAGACGAGTTTATTGCAGTGTTAAAGCAGGTGGATCATGAGCAGGTGAAAGACTGTCTGCAGATGATACGGGAACAGACGGAGCGTTATTCAAAGAATCATCCGGATATGCCATTTAGCTATGCAGTGGGATATGCATTGTCTACAGATTTTCCGGGAAGTAATATGAAAGCCCTGTTCCGATATGCGGATAAGAACATGTATGTAGACAAGAATCGGGCGAAGATGAAAGAAGCAGCTGACAAGCGGAGACTTAGGAGTCGGTTGTTACAATCTGTAAAAGAAAAAGGATTTCATTTTACAGATTGTCTGTACTGTGATGCGATTGTGGATCAGTATGTTGTTCTTCGTGCAAGCTCAGAATTTTTCCTTGCAGATAAATATTTTTGAATGAGCGCAGCGAATGAAAAGAAAGGGCTTGCGAAGCAAGACCGCATATCAGGAAATAAATCTGACAAATTTGTACGTAAATACTTCATACTATGAAAGAAATCTGTATATACTCTCTGCACATTCACTCATACAATTATTACGAGTGGTTTAATCATTTCTCCATATGAAAGTTCTGCTACCATTCATCTTCCAGTTGACTTTTAGCATATCTTTGTGAGTGCCGAGCAAGTGTCACTGTTTTGACGACTCCTTGTGTGATCCTGAGACAGAACTGCATCTATATGGCTAACAGATGGGAGTCCAAAACAGTTCCCCATCTGTAGAACTGAAACACTCGCCCCGTTTCAGGGCAGGTTCTTAGTATAATAAAAGGGTGCCCATTTCGTTCATCCCTATAAAAAACCATGATTTTTGTACTCCATCAGGGTTACAAATATTGTTTGTATCCTTCCCGCCTAACCATTATTTATACTGTTCATACCTCATTGATTCCCGCTTTTGCATATTGCACTTTCATCCTGCATATGCTATAATGCCAGTAGGCAAAGAAATAATAATTTGTCTGGCAAGGACAAAAATGAAGCCCCCGGTATTGCAGTACCGAGGGCTTCTCTTATTTTTTAGAGCAGATAAGAAACTGCTAGGCTAGTGTTGCCCTACTTGTCGCCGTCTAACCATTTGATGATATAGTGGCAAGCTATACCAGCCGCGCAGGAGACAAGAAAAGAAATAATAATTTCTGACAAGGAACTCACCTCCTCCCGTTGCCGGGTATCGGTTGGACAACACTGTAAGTATATCACAGAATGTATGTTCTATCAATAATATATGTGGTTTTGTTGAATGTAACGGCATTTATTTTTCCAGTGAGTATAAAAGTATACCACATACAGAGAATACCAGAAATAATAAGCCTTTTCTATGTTGAAAGTACCCCCGGTACCTGTCCCACCCTCTCCCCGGTGCCCTGCTCTTATGCTCCTGCTGTTGTGTAATCTGCTGCGTTCTCCTGCTCCAGATTATACACAAACGCTTTTCAAGCTGTATCTCTCAGTAAATAAAATATTTCCTGTCCTGCTGCCCGTCCCGATGGAACCTATAAAAGAATTGCAAACCTTCCCCGGTAAAGAAATGTAACAGACTTCAGGCAGCAGCCACATAAGCATCATATAGAAACGATTTTATACAAGGCTCTGCTGTTTCTGCTGATCTGATGTTTATCTCTCAGTAAATTAAGGCTCACAAGCTCCGGTTATCTGGTGCTGCCATTCATGCAGAAAATTACCAGTGTTCACCTGTATAATATTGCATTATCTTCATTTTTTGTTGTGCTTACTGATATTATTTATCCATGGTTGTATAGTGCGTTGTACGGTTCATACAGCGATCTTAACCTCGTCTGGCTAAGTTCTCCGGGTATCTCTGTAGCGTGGCTCCTAGCGTCGCTGAGTGCGTTTTACGCCCAGCTAAGCACCTGTCGGCAGCCCTGTTGAGTCCTCTGTCCGGTGCCTGTAACATAGCTCCGGTCATAGCTCTGTTGCGCTGTTCCTGTTGGCTTTATTCCTGCTGATAATGCTCTTCTGGTATCAGCTTCATACTTACTTCAGATATCTGTTTTCAGAGCTTTACACGCCTGATTCTGTTAGCGTTACACTTCCAGATTCTCACACTATCCTGCATAATCTTGTGTCGTGCTTTCACTTCTCTGTTGCTGTTCTATGCACTGCTGCTTCCTACTCTGTAGGTATCGCGTTTACAAATACAGTAACTACAATGCTACTGTTGTTCTTGCTACACTGCTGCCAATCCGCTCCATATCATAACGCCTGCAACAGCATCTTGCAGACTCCGAACCGGAACCAACTACGGATATAAGCGCACAAAAAAGAAGCGGTATCTCTCAACCGCTCCTGTATTACTCGCCTATTATGTAGTTGACTGCTTTCTCTGCTTTGCTGCTTGCAGATACTATAAACTTATTATCACTCTTCAGGACTTTTAACCAACTCTGAATATATGCTGCGGAGTTTCTGAAAGTCTTTATTGTTTCAATTCCTAACAGATTCATAAGAGATGCACTGCCAATCTCTGCAACAAGTTCCTCTTTGCTGTATGTCTCACTTCCGAACGCTGCATCTGCTCCGGTGTGTAATCTGTCAAGTCTGTTCTTGTGTCCAGTGCTGTGTGTCAGCTCATGGAATGTTGTGCTGTAATATTCATTGATGTGCTTGTACTGTTGTTTCATCGGAACTACAACTCTGTCACGGGATGGACTGTAAAACGCTTCATTGCTTGCGCATTCCTCAAATGTGATATGCTCACGTTCTACATACTCTGTGATAATCTTGTCTGCTGCTTCTATCGGTTCCACTTCTGCGAATGGTAACGCCAGAGGTTTAACACCATCAACCTGTGAGATGTGAAAGACGTTGTAATATCTCAGCATTGGAATTTTCTTAACTTCTTTTTCTCCGGTATCTTCGTTTGTTTCTTCTTTTTCTAATATCTTCCAGAAGACTACAAACTCTGATTTCTCACCTTTACGGATGTGACCGCCCAAATCTGTCCACTGTTTAAATGTAGCATATTCTCCGGTGTGCTGTAAAAGCATCTGATTAATAATACTGTATGGTTTCTTGCTGATCCGGTTATATGCTCCTGATCTAACTCCTGTCCATGGCTTCTCCCACGGGATATTACCTTTTTCAAGTTCTGCAATAATTCTTGCTGTTACCATTTCATATACATTTGCTTTTGCTGCTGCCATAGTTTATAACCTCCATAAAACTTTTTATTTGTTATTTCGTTTGTTCTGTTGATTTATGAGGTTATTATATATTATGGGTACCCATATTTCAAGTTGGAATAATATATAAAAATGGTACCCATATTTTAGTTATTTTTATGGGTACCATACAATATTATTTCTTTTCACGCTCAATTTTTTCGTCAATAGCTTCATTTATAAAAGAATTTAGACTTTTTCCGGTCGTTGCAACAAACGCTTTTATTTCTTCTTTTCTTCCTTTAGGGACTCGAACTCTCAAGTCTTCATATTTAGTTTTTCTATATTCTTCCAGAGTCACACGCTGTCCGTCTACTATATATGGTTTTTTTTCTTCTGGCATTTCCATCCTCCTTTTTTCTATCGTTCCATAAATCTTTCATAATTATAGCATAAGTCTTTAAAATTGTACAGCATTATGGTACCCATACAATTTGCACAATTTTACCCTCTGTAATGGTACCCATATTTGTGAACTATTCCGTCTTGTTTTATGGGTACCCATATACTATAATTGAGTCATCAAATGAAACACAGCAACAAAGAAAGCAGGAAAGACCGGATGAAGCGATAGGGCGGTTCACAAGTAACATGGTAGTTATGCTGACAGATATATCAGATGGAGTGAATGCAGAATAAACATGATCCGGCAAAACAGTTGAAGAAAGCAGGAACAACAGGGCAAGAAAGCACAGTGTTCATACTACTTGAAGAAAATGAACAGTCTGAACCAATCAGAACTTTACCCCTCAACCAAGAAGTTGTTAAGCGGAAGAATCAACGAGCGAGAGGACACAGTACTTTGTTGCTGAGTATCATTTAAGCAACCGGATTAGCCGAAAGCATCCACAAACTTCAAGCCATATACCTGTGAGTGAACAGTATCGTAACAATAGTCAGGAAGATGCTTAAAGGGTTGCTACTTATAAGAAATCAAATCTCAGGAGGATAAATATATGTGTAGAACAATGAACGAATTAGAAAAGGTTATTGCAGATTACAGATCACTTAAAGCCATGAAAGAACAGCTTGAAGAAGAGTTGAAAGCAGTTGAACGTGAGATTATCGGCTACATGGATGCGAACGAAAAATTGACTGAGACTGGTAATGACTTCACAGTTAAACTTTCCACCTGTGAAAGAAGAACACTTGACAGCAAACGTCTCGAAGCAGATTTAGGAAGCCTTGCAGAGTATCAGAGAATCAGCCAGTACAGAAGATTATACGTTAAATAAACTGCTTATCCTTCCGGTGGAGGTCAACCGGAGAAAGGTGAGAACATGAAACTTCAGGATTTAACATTTGAAAGAATCGAACACTATGATCCTTTAAATTTAAGAGCTAAGAAAAACGGTACAGTCTCAGAATGGGTTGCACGAAATAGTTGGGGCAATGCTGTAGCTTTTGGAAACACTAAAGCAGAATGCTTACAGGATGCTCGAAGATACATCGCACTTCAGAATAGTTAATCATCAAAGTGGTTGCAGCCACGATAAACAGGGCTTTAAGCTGCAAGCGTTGATCGCCGTACTCGGCGGTCAGGTAGTCATATGAACTATGCTGTGCTATCGGCATGACGGGCTACATAACAACCACTTTTTAGAGGGTAAAATAATACCCTCTAGCAATCAACAACAGGAGGACAACAACCATGAACCAGCAGCAGGCAGACACATTAATGACCTACGACCAGTGGTATCAGTTATTCAAGAAACATCTAAAGCAGACCATCAAGCATATATTACGCCGCTTCTTTTACGGTGCTGCGCTCTTTCTGATTCTGGTGCTTCCTCCTGTGTTAATGATAATCCACTGGATCATAGTTGGATATTAAGAAAGAGGTGAAACATTGGATATATTACAAGCACTCTTCAGCTTATGGACAGGTAACAGGTGCAGACCAAATCAACCGGAATCCATTACTGAAGCAATAAAAAAGCTGATACCAGAAGATCAGCAGGAGCAATTCACTTCTCTACTATCTGAATACTGTGAAAAGCTTGAACGTCAGGCATTTGATGTTGGATTCAAGACAGCAGTACAGCTCTGGCAGCAGCTCGATCATACAGAAGAAATTTACGGAGGTATCACAAAATGAAAGAAGCTATTATTTATCTGCTCTTTGACAACTGGTGTAATAGTGAGCATGAACCGGAAGTAAAAGAAGCTATGGACAAAGCTATTCAGAATCCTACTGAAAATACAATCTTTCAGCTCTCTTCTATTACAGAAGCCAATGCTTTCAAAGCAGGTGTCAGAGAATGCCTGAAAATGTTCCGGGAATTACTTGTAGACAATCCCGAAAAATGATTCATAACTGTTCTATCGGCTATACGGGAGGAAAGAGGATCATGCACAAACCAAAGAAGCAACAACCTATAGTCAACTATCCACTTTACAAAGGTGCTGCAATCCGTATCTTTGCAGAGAATCCGGGTAACTGGGAAGCTTTTAAACGTCTGGTCAGTACTGCTGCCAGACACCGATAACATACACATTCAAAGGAGGATTTTATCATGATGAACATGGAAGTAAACATTGCAGTAAATATTCAGGCAACAAGAAAATTTTATAAGGTAATCGTTATCTCTGTAGGACTTTGTGAGTCAGAAATTGTTAATGAAAGACACTTTGCAGACCGTACCAGTGCTGCTGCATATGCCGAGACATTACCTGCTGGACTTGTCTCTCTTCTGCTGGAGGTGTAACAGTATGAGCTGGATGAAATACAACAAGGAAACCGGACAAATTGACCTGCTTCCATACATTTCAGAATTGTCAGACTTTCAAGCTATTGTCATGGAGGAACATGCATGGAGTGTTATCTGCAAGAGATCAGCTTCAGCAGCTCCGGGAAAAGCAAAAGGCAGAAAGACAAAGTTCCTTGCGAATCTCTTTGAATTGCTGAAAGCACAGGACGAAACACACCCGATCATGGAACACGCTTATGATTATGTGCTTCACATTGAACTTTCCGCAGATGAAACTAATGCAATCATCAGCCTGCAACGCAAGGCAACCTATGAATTTGTTTTTCGGAATGAGATTATTCCTCTTTCCGGGAAGTAAATCAGTAACTAATCAGGCATATTTAAGAGGGTAAAATTTTACCCCCTTGGGATCTGGGAATTTATACATACAATCAGGAGGACTCAAAACATGAGCTGGAAACACTATAATACAGAAACTGAAACACTTGAGATCAGCGGATATCTGCCAACGGAACTGGAAAGATTCCATGCAGTCGTAATGAACGAAGACACATGGTACAAGCAGATTCGCAGACCCGGTAATAATTATGCAGTACGCGTAAACAGATTCCTTGACGGACTTCTGGCAATCCTGAAGTCATGGGAAGAAAAAGAACCTTGTCTGATTTATCCATACCTGTATATTCTCCATGTCGATCTTACGGAAGATAAAAAGACAGCTCTTGTCAGCTTACAGCGAACTCATGGTTATGAATTTGTCTTCAAAGATATCGCAATTCCATTTGAATAACCTTCTCTTCTGCTGCTGGATGTAATAATCAATCTGGCAGCAGGATTTCAAATATGATATTTCAATTTTTCTGAAAGGAATCCCAAAGCTATGTCAAAAGAATTTCATGTAATGAAACAATTAACAATCGAAAAAAGTGACTGCTGGAAAAAAGAACTCGTACATCTGATGCATGACTTTTATATTCCCAACAGAGTAATCAACCGGATCATTCTCTCTGTCGAACACCGGATCAAGCCAAACACTTCCTGCAATGAAGCATATCAACGTGGCTGGGTTTTGTTCAAAGAATATCTGCTTAAACAGTAGTAAATCTGACGTACCAGTCAAAAAGTAGTAAAACTACTGTTTCTTGTAACATTTCAACGGAATTTTTAAAGGTGTAATTCTAAGGAGCGTCATAATTACACCAGAAAGGCATAACAATGAACAGATATTTCGGTTACTGTCGAATCAGTACACCAAAGCAAAGCATAGACCGACAGATCAGAAACATTCTTGCTGCATATCCGCAGGCTGAGATCATCAAAGAAGTATATACCGGAAGAAAATTCCAAGGACGTAAAGAGTTTGACCGACTTATGCGAAAAATTACTCCCGGCGATACCATTATCTTTGATTCTGTCAGTCGAATGTCCCGTGATGCTGAAGAGGGATTCATCATGTATGAAGAGCTTTACCATAAAGGAATCAACCTTATTTTCCTGAAAGAACCGCATATCAGTACGGAAACTTACAAGAAAGCTCTACAGGGTGGAATCCCAACTACAGGCACAGACATTGACTGTATTCTGGAAGGGATAAACAAGTATCTTCTGCTACTTGCCAAAGAACAGATCAAGCTTGCATTCGAGCAGTCAGAGAAAGAAGTCCATGATTTACGTCAAAGAACACGTGAAGGACTTCAAACTGCCAAACTTGCCGGGAAGCAGATCGGACAGATTCAGGGACAGAAACTTGTCACCAAGAAATCAATTGTAGCAAAAGAGATCATCCAGAAACATAACAAAGCTTTCGGTGGTTCTCTGAATGATACAGAGACAATTCGACAGACGGGTATCTCAAAGAAGACCTTCTACAAGTATAAAAAAGAGCTGCTGTCTTCCCAAAGTTTATAATATCATTTGTGGTTCGCGAACACACTCCCGATACTTTGAGTATCAAAGTATATCCGATATCTGTTATATGCTAACAGTGTTTTTATTATGATATAAATGTATCGTATTTCATGATTTGTCACTAAACAATTTGCTGATATTTTCAGGCTTACATGACCATTGTGAAATACTTTTTTAAACGGTATCGTTTATGAATATAATAGTTCTGATATCAAATTGGTATTACCAGCTCATCCTAATCCCCACTGACCATGCAACTTATTCAACAACGCCATCTGCTTCGTAGTATCTTTTCCAGCATTTGAATCTGGATGAAACTTCTTCGCCAATACCCTATAAAATTGTTTGAGGATTACTTTTTCCTCATCTGTGTAGTTATCATTTACGTAATTATAGTAACTACTATTTTCATCACTGCTCTGGTAGTTATCAGATTCACCGTTCTGGTAACTACCACTGCCTGAATGATTTTTTTGAAACTGATTCCAGTTGTACCCGCGGAACCACTCTTCAAATTTCTTCTGCTGCTCTTTCTCTTCTCGTCTTCGCTCTTTATATTCTTTTTGAATCTGTTTCAGCATTACAGGATTTCTCAAATTTCCAAACACATCATAACAGTAATCATACTGATCGTCATTATCCTCCAGCATATATTCCATGTTGAACTGATGTTTCCTACGCTCATATTCCAAAACAGTTTTTAAATTCTTTCTATATGTCTGACTCTCTTCTGTCTGCTGAAATTCTTCTTGTAGTTCCAGCTCCAACGGTCTGATCTTACTTTCAACGGCTTTATAAATCTCTTCTTCTGATACTCCCAGTATAATAGCCACTTTCTCAATCTTCTCCGCACCCCAGTTATATGTATCAAACTCTCCTGTTGCAAGATCATAATACTTCACTGTGAATAATACAAATTCTTTCTTCCTTGGCTTTCCATCCTTGTCACGATAGCTCTGATGTACAGATACTTTATATGATTTCTTTACTGGACGTTCAAAACATTCATCGCTGTATGTATAGCCCCATTTTATCCGTTCTGTACCGTCTTCAGCCGGAACACTTTCCTGCATTACTTCCAAACGTTTGGGAAATCCCAGCGGATTCTCTCTTTTAGTTGTAAGTTCCTGTATAACACAAAACATCTTTGATTCTCTCCTATCTTGTAAAAATTCAACCTGCTTTATTAATAATCTCTCCGTCAAGCGTTTTATAAACTTGATTGTATTTATACTCTTGAAATTGCTGTATTTTATCACACTTAGGGCAATATATATCTTTTATATGTCCATTTTTTCTCTGCTTACCATGAATTCTTGGCAGAGGAAAATCTAAGCCACATTCCGGGCATATAAAATCTGAAATTACTCGTACTTTTCTCTTATTATTCATTTTAATCTGTTCCTCCTTGTATTTTTAATTGTAAAAAAAATAGATACACTCCGAAAAGTGTATCTAGTAATAATCTGTTTGTCTGCGTCTAAAGAACAAAAGAAATTACTGCTAGATGCTTATAAATCTTATCATTTATAATACACTTTCTAGCAAGTGATTAAATCACCGCTTTCTTAGACGCATTCATTGATGCTAACACACCTTACCACCTTCTTCTATGGTAAAGCACGTTTAGCAGGTATCTCACCTGACCGTGATTCCACTATAACATAGACATTAAAAAAAATCAAATATTTTTCAACAAACACAAAACCAGAATCCAAATTTGAAGACGTACCAGAAGAAGTTCTCACAGACCCAACAATGAGAACAGCACTTGGAATGGATCCTATCCCCGGAATGAATACTCCGGTGGATGATAATAAAGAAACTTTAGCAAACGGAATGAAAATTTTTAAACATCCACAATTTGGTAACCTGACTGTTATCCAAAAGGAAGATAACAAACTCTGGTTTATTGGTAAAGAAGTAGCAGAGAAACTTGGATATAAAAATGTTAGAGACGCAATTTATAAACATGTTGACAATGACGATAAGGGCGTCGCGAATCGCGACACCCTTGGAGGAACCCAGAAAATGACTATTATCAACGAATCCGGCCTCTACTCTCTCATCCTCAGCAGCAAGCTTCCATCAGCAAAAGAGTTCAAACACTGGGTTACTTCTGAAGTACTCCCCTCTATCCGCAAGAATGGTGCTTATATCCGTAATCAGGAAAATATGACTCCGGAGCAGCTTGTGGCGGCAGGTCTTATTGCAGCTCAGAAAATTATTGAAGAGAGGCTAGATCATTCGACCCAGCCTCTCTTCATTCTTACATATTCACATTAAAATTTTACAAATTTTGTCTTAACATAAACGCTACTTGCTTTAATCAGTTTCCGATATGAGCTATAAGATTTCTTCGGAAGTCTCAATGTTACTGTCTTATTGATTGCAAGTCCTTTCTTTCCTACATATTCCAGAGCAGAACCATTAATCTTGAAAATCTTGATAGATGTACACTGATAAAATGCTTTAGCCCCAATCTTTCTTATGCTTGACGGTAATGTCACATTTTCAAGATTCGGACACTGAGTAAATGCACAAGTATTAATTATCGCAACTCTCTTTCCGAACTTAACAGTTTCCAGACCTGAACACTGATAGAACGCGTATTTACCAACATTTACAACATTATTACCAATAGTTACATTTACAATATCTTCGTTTCTGTAGAATGCCTTATCCTGAATAGCGGTCACTTTGTAGACTTTTCCGCTGATTGTAACGCTTGATGGAATAACCAGTGTATCTGTAACTTTTGCAAGTCCTGTTACAGTTACTTCTTTTGTTCCTGTAAGCTTATAATTCAGATCACCAACGGAATAAGTATCTCCGATCTGTGGTGTTCCGATCTTTGTAGTAACTACATCAGACTCCGCTCCCTGATATTTCTTACCTGACAGCGAACGAACTGCAACTACTTTATAGGAGTATTGTGTTCCCGGTACAGCTTTGCTGTCTGTCCAAAGAATCTTTGTTGTTTTTGCTACCTGAGTATATTCTTTTTCTGAATCTGCTTTTCTGTATACCAGATAATAACCTGCGTATTCTGTCTCATCCCATGATAAAGCAATAGATTTCTTTCCTGATTCTGCTGTTAAGCTTGTAACCTTTTCAGGCTTGATTACTGTCCAAACTGCATTAACTGTAATATTTGCAGTAACTTTTGAGAAATCCTTGTCCCATGATAATTCATATCCATTTCTATTGATATATGGATACTCTGCTGCATCACCAGATTTTACTTTTTCTGTCTTAACAATCTTGCCACGATCTTTAAATGTAACGGTGTATTTATTTGTTTCTGATGGACTTACGATGATTGTGGTGTTACCGCCACCGTTGTCTTTCTTTGTCCATACTGCATTGATTACCATATCTTCTTGGATATTGGTATAATCAGCATCCCATGAAAGTGTGTAGCCTGGTTTTTCTTCTAAGGATGGTGGAGTTACGCTCTCATTCTTATCAGCATATTCTGTTGATACAGTACGTCCATTATTTTTAAATATTATCTTATAGCTACCTGTTCTGAACGGAATCATATATTCATTAGCATATTTTTCAGCATAACTACCTTTTTTACCTTTTATATAAAAGTTCGGACATCCCTCAAAAGCTAATGCGTCAATATCTGTTACAGATTCAGGAATAGAAATATACTGCAACTGTGTACAATCTCTAAATGCATCTTCTTCTATAATGGTAACACCATCCTCAAGATTTACATATTTCAGATTAGTATCACCCTCAAATGCTCTTCTTGTTACTTTTCTTAGATTAGACGGAATCGTTATTTCTACGAATCCAGAATAATCAAATGCATATTCTCCTATTTCTTTAAGTGTACTTGGAAGTATAATTGTCTTTAAATTTTTATAGTGACAAAATGCACCATTTGCTATTTTTTCAATACCTTCTGCTAATACAACACTTCTTAATTTAGGTAGCTCGCCACCATCACTGGTAAAGCAAGGAATCTCTTTCAATGTTGACGGAAAACTAATTTTTTCAATCGATAAGCAATCATACAAAAATCCCTCTCCAAGACTGTCAATTCCTTCTGGAACAATAAATTCTTTCAATGAAGAACATCCACTAAAGGAATAGTCTTTAATTCTTTTTAACGTTTTCTGTGGAAATACGATGTCTTGTAAATTTGTACATCCTGCAAATACATAGTTACCGATTTGAGTAATACCATCACCAATTACAATTTTCTTAATCTTAGATAATGCTTCTTTATCAAGCCATTGATTGGCAACATATATATCTTCCATTTCATCCCAACCAGCACCATAATCATATGTTGCGCCACTTCCTGTTAAAGTTAATACATCTCCATCTAAAGAAGCCATTATATTTTCTCCCACTTTAACAGGGAAGGTCGTAGCGATAGGTTTTTCAGGTCGTGTATTGTAATTAGGTGTTATTTTTGCATTTGTATAATTGCCATCATCATCTGTAACAAAAACATATATATCTACTTCTTCCTCTGGGAGATCAGTTATATTGACATAAATCGGATTATTTGCTTTTACCATACCATCCTTTTTATTGGCATCATAAACAGGTGCAGAAGAACCTTTTTTTACATATGTAACATAATAGCAAACATCTTTATTCGGCGTGCATCTTACGTTAACTTTTGAATGTTCTTTGCCTTGCCATTCACAAAAGGCATTTCGTAATTGTAAAGTTTCTTTGACATTTTCTATAGAATCAAATGTGAAACCATTTTTTTTAGCAAAAGTTTCAGCAAAAGAGCCTGTATATCCTTTTATTATTTTAAGATTATCGCATTCATCAAAAGCATTTCTATCTATATAATCTACACTTTGCGGAATATAAATTTCTTTTAATTTAGTGCAACCGTGAAAAGCCCTGGACATAATTTGCTTCGTACCATCAGGAACTGCTATAGATTCTAAATCAGAACAATTACTAAACATTCTTTGAGAAATACTACCATTATAATTTTTTGCAAAATTAACTTTCCTTAATCTTGCACAACCGTTAAATAACATATATGGTTCATTCTTTAAATATGTAGGAATATTAATTTCTTCTAAACTCTGGCACCCTGCAAAGGCACTATCTCCAATATACGAAACATTATCTGGTATTATAATAGAATTTAAATTTTTACATCCTGTAAAACAATTTTCAGGTATTTTAGTCAACGTATCTGGTAATGATACACTTACAAGATTTAAACATCCTGAAAAACTACCTTTGCCCCAAATTTCCATGTTCTGTGGAATAGTTAAATTTTTAATTCCTGCATTTTCAAAACTGTTTTTTCCAATTTCTGCCAATTTATCTGGCAATATAACCGAAGATAAATTATTGCAGTATGCAAATGCATATGCACCTATCTTTTTTATATCATTTCCCAAAGATAAACTTTGTATATCATAATTAGAAGAATTGTAGAGCAAATAATCACTTACACTTGTAATATTATCAGAAATTATAATATGTTTTATTACTCTATTCTTATCAATAAGTGGATTCTTATGTTCTTTTTTTGCATCCCATCCATCCTCGTAGTAATCCCACATATCTCCAGTACCAGAAATAATCACAGTCCCTGTAGAATCATCAAATGTAAACCATACATTGTCACCCATCTGATATTTGGCATTGCGCTCCTTATAATTTGGAGTTAATTTATCAGATATATGGTTGCCTTCTTTATCTGCAACAAATACATATATATCTACAGGATTTAAAGGTATTTTAATTGTTGTTGAAAAAATTTTTTCGTTTGTTGAAAGTTTTTCATGATTTTCATCATAGTCAGGTGCACTTTTACCTTTTTCTACATAGGTAACATAGTATAATGCATCTTTATTAATAACACCCTTTACATTCAATTCATCGTAGGAAATCCATCCACTTCGAACTTCTTCAAATGTTAGTAATGTTGAATCATCAGCACCAGCAACATCCGTATCAAACTGATCCACATCATCATTCTCTACTTCTGGAACATCTTCCGCATCATCACTGAACTGTACAGTATCCTGTCCCATACCATCAGAAAAATCCGCTGCACTTGCCACAGTAAATGGTTCTATAACCATCGTACTGGCAAGTAAAAAAGCTAACACTTTCTTCTTCATTCTTTTATCCTCTTCTCTCTGTTTCTTTTTATAAAATACGGCACTGCTCCATCTCTCCGAAAACAATGCCTTAATTATCATAGTTGCAACTGGCTGTCATACATTCGCTTAGACTCTGTAGTTTTGCGTCACCAGATTTCCCCGGCTATGCCATATTCAATTCGATTATATGTGATACACTTTACTTAGTTTTCACAAAATGTTCACACACATTATTGTACTACATTTCTGTAAAATGTCCACTAATCTTTCAGAATATTTTATGTAATAACAAATATCTGGCAAATTTGCTAATATTCTTCATACATATTTATATATTATTCATCTCTCCACATGCCTTTATCTTTCAAACGCTGCTTGAACTGCTGCCAATGTCGTTCTGTCTCTTCCGGTGTCTCATGCCATAGCTTTTCTTTATCTAATTCTCCGGTTTTTTCCAAATATAGATAAAGTCCACATGCAAAAAACGCGTCCCATAACTTTTCTTCGTCTTTTTTCATATCCACCTCATTGGTATTATTTTATCCTACTTTATACTATTTTTCAATATTATATCGCCTGTTTGTTATACTAATCAGCAAAAGGAGAGCTTGCATGAAACCATTGAAGAATAAAGTAAGCATCACTCTGGATGCAGATATTATAGATAAAATCAAGGAACTCGCAGAGGAAGATGATCGTTCTTTCAGTCAGTACATTAATCTTGTCCTGAGAGAACATATCAAGAATCTGGATAAATCAGAATAATGAGTGATCTGAAAAGTGGCAACAGTCATATGCGACTAATCTTCAAAGTGAAAAAAGGGCAGCTGAGTAAATTATTGTTACTCAACCGCCCTATTATTATGGCTATATATTCCCGGAATCTTTACTGGATCAGTGACTGACCGTTCTGAAGCTCAGACTCCATAGCTACTCTCAGAGGTACTCTCTAATGTGGCATTCGTCCTCTCAGGATGCCCTCTACGCTGTCTATCCGTTCCATATGTCCATCCTAGAGCCGGGAGCGTTATTCTTTCTTCAGCTCGCGTGTAAGTTCTCTGTAATGGTTCTATACGACGTCACAGATATATGTTCGATAAAACCCTGCAAAGTTCAGAGTAAAAAAAGGCTCACAAACTGTCTTTATTTCTAACAGCTTATGAGCCTACCTTTTTATATTATCATGCCAATTAAATTCAAATCTTATCGAGTTCCTCTTTAGCATCATATGTACAAGATTCCCTCCTTTAATTTTATTAAGTTTTTCTATCAGGATTCCTTCTGAAAGGTACTTGATTACCTTTTTGATTACTTTTTGAAGACTGAGTCTCGCAAACCCAGTAAAATCACAATGTCATTAACTTAAAGCAGAAGATATTTATTCCAAAAGGATTAGATATCTTCTGCTTTTTTTGATATGCTTATATTGTAAAGAGAAACCATGAACCTGCCGCAGAAAAGGATGTGATGCTCATGAAACATTCTCAAAAACGTACATTCATGGATATAGAAAAAATGAATTCTAATGAATTTAGGGCATTTTGTCGGTCTGGTAACCAAAATCATTTTACCAGAACCAGAAAAATGCCTCTTCAGGATCTTCTTTTCACAATGATAAACAGAAAGGGGCTGACATTGGCATTGGAACTGAGAAATTATATGAAAATTGCTCATCCAGGAACTTTCATTTCCAAACCAGGATATCTGAAACAGCGTATGAAACTTAATCCAGATGCTTTTTTAGAACTGTATAAATATCATAACCGCAACTTCTATGCGGATTCTTCTTTTTCAACTTATAAAGGTCATTTAATATTAGCAGCAGACGGCTCAGACATTAATATTCCTACCACTGCTGAAACGCTGGAACTGTATGGTTCTGCAAGCCGAAAAAATACAAAACCCCAGGCTCAAATAGGATTAGGCTGTATCTATGATGTAATGAATCGCATGATACTAGAAAGTGATTGTAACAAAGTAAAATTTGATGAGATGCGCCTGGCAGAAAAGCAATTAGAGCGAATACCGGAAACAATAGGAAATATTCCATTTATCATTATCATGGACCGAGGATATCCTTCTACACCTGCGTTTATACATATGATGGATAAAGGTATTAAATTTATCGTACGTTTAAAAAGCAGTGATTATAAAAAAGAACAAAGCAGTCTGTCGGAAAATGATCAATTGGTTAAAATAAAACTTGATAAGTCAAGAATCAGACATTATGAAGGGACGATAGATGGAGAACGTATGAAAGAACTGGGAGAAATTTCATTACGTATGATAAAAATCCCATTAGAAAATGAAAGCTTAGAAGTGTTAGCCACGAATCTCTCAGAAATTGAATTCTCTACAAACGAAATTAAAGAATTATATCATATGAGATGGGGAATAGAAACTGCATACGAAACCTTAAAAAGTCGGCTACAATTAGAAAATTTCACAGGGACAAAAGCGATTCTGTTATTACAGGATATATACAGTACCATATATCTGAGTAATTTAGCTGAAGATATCATATTAGACGCAGAGCGTGAACTGGATCAGAAAGAGACAGAGAAAAAGCATAAAATGATGATCAATCAGACAGTTAGTATTGGAATCTTAAAAAATGATCTGATCTATATTCTTCTTGAGACGAATGAGAAAAAGAAAAGTATCTTGTTTCAACAGATATATGAAGATATCAGTAAGAATCTTGTTCCGATTCGTCCTGACCGTCATTACAAAAGAACGAAAGGCCAGTTAGCAGGAAAATATTCAAATACTCATAAAAGAGCGTATTAGCTAAAAAGATATGAATAGTAGAAACAAGGGATAAGTATGCCCATATCAAAAGTAAAAAAGCAGGAATCATAATTTATAATAATTACGATTTCTGCTTTTGCTAAAGTTAATGACATTGTGAAAATAAAGGCTTTTGCGCGTCTTCGTCTTCACGGGTAATCACAGGAGTAATCAAAGAAATATCATATGAGTCTATTAAACTAGATTCTATGATATTTTTTTATTTGCCAAAAACAGAGCTGTCAAGAATTTTAATCTTTATAAGAAGGAAGAAAATACTTGACAGCTCGTACACTGATTATTTCTCATAATAAATAGAAAGGGCTTGACGGATTAATCCATCAAGTCCTCTTGACTACTACTCATATTTTTTGATCTGAAAAACACATCTTATTTTTTCAAAATAATCTGAATTGGAACTATTTTATGAAAGCGCTATAAAATAGAAGTTGTATTAACTGCAATTAAGCCTTATACTAAAGCTATCTTCAGAATACAAAAGTGCAGAAGTAAGACACTGGCGTATATTATGCCGGACTCTTTTCTGCAAAATTAAAGGAGTAATCCTATGCAGACATCTAAAGATTTTTTACATATTTTTCTTGATATGGGTGACGCATTGTTAAACAGCGGTGCAGAGATTTTTCGAGTGGAGGATACGCTGAACCGAATGGGTTATGCCTGTGGTGCTGCACAGATGAATGTTTTTGTGATCACATCCAGTATCGTTATTACCATGGAATTTCCAGAAGAAGGAGCGCGGACACAGACCCGACGGATCAGGGAAAGTGGTGGAAATGATTTTACAAAATTAGAGCAGTTGAATGATCTGAGCCGTCGTTTCTGTAATCATCCTGTCCCTGCGGCAGAGCTTCGGAAAGAATTTGATAAAATTAACATAAATAAGACGAAACCGTTATGGAAACTTCTTGGAAGCCTTCTGGCTGCATGCAGTTTTGCTTTTTTTTATGGTGGAAGTATTCCGGATGCTGTTGCAGCAGGATTTGGGGCTGTTCTGATCTGGGGATTACAGCAATATCTTCGTCCGGTATGCATGAATGAAGTGACTTTTCAGTTTGTGGCGTCTTTTTTTACAGGCTGTGCAATCTGTGGGTTAACCTTGCTGTGCCCATTCCTTCGCATGGATAAGATTATGATCGGTGACATTATGCTTTTGATTCCGGGATTGATGTCGACAAATGCAATCAGGGATGTACTTATTGGTGATACACTCTCTGGAATCATCCGTCTGATTGCTGCTTTACTACTTGCTGCGGCACTGGCACTTGGATTTATGGGGGCAATTATTTTATTTGGGAGGTTTGGACTTTGACTGCAGCAATCATGATACAATTAATTACCGGAGCCATTGGCTCTGTAGGATTTGGAATTCTTTTTCATATAAAAAAGAAATATTTGCCTCTGGCAGCAGTTGGTGGCTTCCTTAGCTGGCTGGTGTTCCTTCTGGGAAAAGAATTCTGGGGAAATGTTTTTCTTCCGACTCTGATGGCTGGCTTTGTTACAGATGTGTATGCAGAAATTCTTGCAAGAATCTGTAAAGAAACATCTACATCTTTTTTTGTTACTTCCGTAATCCCTCTGATTCCCGGAAGTACTCTTTATTATTGTATGAACAGCATTGTGAAAGGAAATACTGTTCGAGCATTGGAATATGGACGGGATACGTTTCTTTTTGCTTTTGGAATTGCAGCAGGAATGAGTATTGCGTGGTCGATCTGTTATTTTCTGAGAACTGTAAAGAAAAAGCAGAACTGACCTGGCAAGAAAGAAATTCCCGATGAAATGACACACACCCGTTTTCGACAGTTGATGAAAAATAAAATGGCAGAATCCCTTGACTTTATTGGGGGGTCTGCCGTTTTTGTCTGGTTAAAAAATGTTGTATGGAAATACTGCCTTGAAATTTTTTTGATTACCGAATCAAGCAAGTAGCGAAGCGGATGATTTTATCCGCTTGACCATATTATATATGCTGTGACGCAAATAGCAAGGCAAACTGTAAACTGAGAAAATAAAAAAGTTGACAATTAACCTTCTGTGCTTTAAAATAGTAAACCATAAAATATATAGAGGTTTACAAATGACTAAAACAAAAAGCATGATCTATTGCGGTCTTTTTACGGCGTTGATTGCAGCAGGTGCGTTTATTAAAATCCCTGTACCTGTAGTTCCCTTTACACTGCAGTACCTGTTCACTATGCTTGCCGGATTGTTCCTGGGATCCAGAAGGGGCATGATTTCTGTGGTTGCCTATATGCTGTTGGGGCTGGCAGGACTTCCGATTTTTTCGGAAGGTGGTGGAATCTGGTATATTTTCAAGCCAAGCTTCGGTTATATTATAGGGTTCTGCCTGGGAACATACGTGACCGGACTTATTGCAGAGCGTCTTAAGCAGAAGACAGTTTTTCACTATTTACTTGCGAATTTGGCAGGTCTGATGATCGTCTATGCCTGTGGAATGGTTTATTACTATGTGATCTGTAATTATGTGATCGATACACCGATTGGAATCTGGCCGCTTATCCTTTATTGTTTTCTTCTTGCTGTACCCGGTGACATTGCATTAAGTGTTCTGGGAGCTGTTATTGCAAAACGTGTCAGACCGGTAGTGCTTCAATATCTTTTTGATTCAAAATCAAATGTCAGACTGGAAAGGGAGGAGCTTGTAAAATGAATCCACTTATTTTAGCACAGGAAATTATTGATGGACGCAGAATTACAAGGGAAGATGATCTTTCTTTTTTTCTTACCTGTGATTTAGATGAATTATGTGAAGGAGCAGACCGTATCCGCGAAGCGTATATCGGTGATAAGGTGGATCTCTGTTCCATTATCAATGGCCGCAGCGGCAGGTGTCCGGAGGACTGCAAATATTGTGCACAGTCAATACACCACCATACTTCCTGCGAGATCTATGATTTTCTTCCGGAGGAAAAGATTCTGGAAGCATGTAAAATGAACGAAGAGGAGGGCGTTGACCGTTTTTCCATTGTCACTGCAGGAAAGGCTCTGACAGGAAAAGAATTTGATCAGGCAATCCACGCCTATGAAACCATGTATAAGGAATGCAATATCGATCTCTGTGCTTCCATGGGATTTCTTTCTTCCGAACAGCTGCATCGTCTTCATGAAGCCGGAGTAACCAGTTACCATCATAATATTGAGACTTCGCGGAGAAATTTTCCCAATATATGTACGACACATACATACGATATGAAGATTGAAACTCTGAAAAAGGTAAAGGCAGAAGGAATGTGTGCATGTTCCGGTGGCATCATAGGAATGGGAGAGACCTGGGAGGATCGTCTGGATATGGCAGTCAGCCTTGCAGAGCTGGGTATTGACTCCATTCCGATCAATGCATTGATGCCCATTCCGGGAACACCTTTGGAACATCTTGATCAGCTTTCAGAGCAGGATATCCTCCGGACAATTGCCTTCTTTCGTTATATTAATCCTGAGGCTAATATTCGTCTTGCTGCCGGACGGGCACTTCTTACCAATGACGGGGAAACCGCTTTTAAATCCGGTGCCTCCGCTACAATAACAGGGAATATGCTGACTACTGTTGCCTGCGCAACCATCCGCAGCGACCGAAAAATGCTCTCTGATATGGGCAGAAATGTAACACCAGAATATTGGAAGGAAGTGGAAGAATCATGAGTAAAGCGGTATTTATTACAGGAACAGGAACAGACATGGGCAAAACCTATCTCTCAGGACTGATCGTAAAAAAACTGGCACAGGCAGGAAAAAATCCGGCTTATTACAAAGCTGCAATGAGTGGAAATGACCGGCGTGCAGACGGAAGTCTAATCCCGGGCGATGCACTTTTTGTTAAAGAGATGTCTGGTATTTCCCAGTCTCTGGATGATATGTGTCCCTATGTATATGAAAATGCCTGGTCTCCTCATCTTGCTTCAAGAGTTGAGGGTAATCCGGTGGATCTTGATGTTGTGCGAAGAGGATTTTTGAAGGCAGCAAATGATTATGAATATATTACCATGGAAGGAAGTGGCGGTATCCTCTGTCCGCTCTGTTTTGATGAACGCAAAATCCAGCTTGAAGATGTGATAAGAGAGTTTGAGCTTTCCAGTATTCTGGTGGCAGATGCAGGGCTTGGTACAATAAACAGTGTTGTATTGACTGCTGAGTATATGAAAGCCCATTCCCTTCCAATCAAAGGTATTATTTTTAACCATTACCATCCCGGAAATATTATGGAAGAGGATAATATTGCTATGTGCCAATATATGACAGGCCTTCCGGTTATTGCAAAAGTACAGGATAATGCGAAGGATCTTGATATAGATGCAGATGTACTGGCAGAATTTTATGATGAGGTGAAGATCAAATGATATGGTATCCCTATGAACAAATGAAAACAATGAAAGCTCCCTATAAGATTCTGGATGCAGAGGGTGTACATCTTTATACAAAAGATCAGAAGCTGATAGACTCTATATCTTCCTGGTGGTGTATGATTCATGGATATAAGCATCCGGAACTGACAGAAGCGATCAAGGAACAGGCAGACCGTTTTTGTCATGTAATGCTTGGGGGACTGACACATGAGCCGGTGGAAAAGCTTTCTGCGAAGCTGCAGGAATTTCTGCCAGGAGATCTGGATTATTGTTTTTTTTCAGATTCAGGAAGTGTTGCAGTGGAGGTCTCACTTAAAATGGCCCTTCAATACAACACCAATCAGGGAAGAAAGCGCCCGTTAGTGCTGGCTCTTGAACATGCATATCACGGGGATACCTTTAAGGCAATGGAAGTTGGTGATGACGAGGATTATCATTTCGCTTTTGACAAAAAAGAGGGTGTTGTCCATATTCCCACTGAGATCCCGGCCCTGGAGGAGGCATTTGAACAGTATCATGACCGTCTGAACTGCTTTATTGTGGAGCCTCTTTTACAGGGAGCAGGAGGAATGCGGATGTATGATATTTCATTCCTGAAGAGAGCAAGAGAATTGTGTGATCAGTATGATGTTCTTTTGATTTTTGACGAGGTTGCAACCGGGTTTGGCCGCACAGGTAATCGCTTTGTGGCAGATCTTGTTCTGCCGGATATCCTGGTTCTTGGAAAGGCCCTTACAGGAGGATATATTGGTCATGCTGTCACTGTGGCAAATCACAAGGTATTTGATGCCTTTTACAGTGATGATGACAGACTTGCCCTGATGCATGGTCCTACTTTTATGGGAAACCCTCTGGCATGTGCTGTGGCTTTGAAGGGGATTGAGATTTTTAAGCGTGAAGATTATATGAGTAAAATCCGTCATATTGAACAGGTTTCACGTGGTGAGATGGAAGCATTCACAGATCCACGGATCAAAGAAGTCCGGATCATGGGTGGCTGTGTGTGCGTGGAGGTTCATGATTCCAGAGATCTGGAAGGCTTCCAGCAGTTTGCTTATGAACGGGGTGTGTTCAGCAGGCCATTTTTGAACTACATGTACTCTATGGTTCCATATGTGATCAGTGACGAAGAGCTTATAAAAATTTTTGATGTGATGAAGGAATGGTTTAGGGAGAAATAAATAAAAACTACTGTATAAAGCCGGAAAAAAATTCAGCTTATATACAGTAGTTTTTTTGTTTTATAGCAATCCTCGTAAATAATGCATTTAAGACAGTTCAGCAGAGTGAGAAAGACAAGGGAGATATCTGCAGGCGTGCTGACGCACGGCAAAGATATCTGACGCAGGATTTCACACTCTGATGGGCTGGATTAAGATGCATTATTTCAGAGGATTGCTATAGATTGCCTGCAGTTTGTCAATCATCTCCTGGATCTCAGTCCGTGAGAATCCGCCAAAGCTGCACAGAGAACGAAGTGGCATGGAATCTGTCATTGCTGCTACCATTTCTTCAGTGATAGCTTCAGCAGCAGATTCGGAAGCTGTGTCTGAACCGCCGTTCATTGCAGCCAGATATCTGGAAGTCAGTTCTTTTGCTGCTTCTTTTGTGTCTGGATTATTGAAAAGTTCACCCAGTGTTGTGTTCATATGAATATGCATGGGAATTACCTGGCTGTTGGAGAGTTCAATGGTTTCAGAGAGACGGATATCTCTGGAGGATGCACCGATCAGAATCTCATATTTACCGCTTGCAGCATACCAGTCCTGTAATTGGGTGTTGTACCATGCAAAGCTACGCTTATCCAGTTTCATAGTAACTGTTTTGGTTTCGCCGGGAGCAAGCTGGACTTTTTCAAAACCTTTCAGTTCTTTTTCCGGACGGATCGTGGATGCTGTCATGTCTTTCACATAGAGCTGGACAGCTTCTTTTCCTGCAACGTTTCCTGTATTTGTTACATCAACAGAAACAGTGATAGTATCTTTTTCTGTTGGATTTGTGTTGGAAATCTGCAGATTGCTGTATGTAAAAGTAGTATAGGAGAGTCCGTATCCGAATGGATAGGCAACTTCCATCTGTTTGGTATCATAATAACGATATCCTACAAACACACCTTCACGATATTCTACTTTATCGCCACCACCGAAGTTCAGGTAGGATGGATTGTCAGCCAGTTTCACCGGGATTGTCTCGGCCAGTTTACCGCTTGGATTTACAATACCATAGAGGATATTTGCAACAGCAGCTCCGCCTGCCTGTCCGCCAAGGTAAGCTTCCAGAATACCTTTCACATTATTGATCCATGGCATTTCCACAGGAGAACCATTGTGAAGAACGATCACAGTATTTGGCTGAACTTCAAGGATCTCAGCAATAAGACGGTTCTGGCATTCTGGCAGTCTCATATGAGAACGGTCATATCCTTCAGACTCAAAACTATCCGGAAGTCCGGCGAAGATCACAACCTTATCAGCAGCTTTTGCAGCCTGAAGTGCTTCAGCAGCCAGTTTTTCATCGTATAAATCTTTATCAGCAGGAAATCCTTCTGCGTAAATAACCTGTGCATCAGCAGGAACAGCTTCCAGTGCATTGGTAATTTTAAAGCAGTTAATATGAGAGCTTCCGCCGCCCTGGAAACGAGGTTTTTTGGCAAAACCACCTACAAAAGCTACTTTTTCAGAGGCTTTCAGAGGCAGGATCTGGTCTGCGTTTTTCAGAAGGACCATAGATTCTTCTGCAATACGGCGTGCCTCTTCATGGTCTTTTTCCATGGTAAATTCCTTCGGTGCACGGTGGTCCGCATATTTGTAAATAATATTCAGGATACGTTCTACAGCCTGATCCAGAACTTCTTCCTTCAGAGTGCCATTTTTTACGGCTTCCATGATCAGAGCATCGTTTGTTCCGTTGGAACCTGGCATTTCCAGATCCAGGCCGGCTTCCAGACCCTTCACACGGTCATTGACAGCACCCCAGTCAGACATAACATATCCTTCAAATCCCCAGTCATTGCGGAGAACATCGGTAAGAAGCCATTTGTTCTCGGAAGCAAAAGTACCGTTGATCTGATTGTAGGAGCACATAAAGGTATATGGCTGAGCCTTTTTTACTGCAGTTTCAAATGCAGGAAAATAAATTTCGCGGAGTGTTCTTTCATCTGCTTCAGAAGAATTGCTCATGCGGTGATATTCCTGATTGTTAGCTGCAAAATGTTTGATGGAAGTTCCTACATGCTGGGACTGCACACCATTGATAAATGCAGCAGCGATCTCACCTGCAAGGTATGGATCTTCTGAATAGTATTCAAAGTTTCTTCCACAGAGCGGAGAACGTTTAATATTGACAGCAGGTCCTAAAACAACAGATACGTCATTTGCCTGTGCTTCTCTGCCAATAGTCTCGCCCATGGCTTCCATTAAGCTACGGTCAAAAGAGCAGGCACTTAAAGCAGCAGGAGGGAAGCAGACTGCTTTGATACTGTCGTTCATTCCAAGATGATCTCCTTTGTCATCCTGTTTACGAAGCCCGTGAGGACCGTCGCTTACCATTACCTCCGGGATTCCAAGTCTTTCCACGCTTTTCAGATGCCAGAAATCAAGCCCTGAGCACATGCCTGCTTTTTCTTCCAGAGTCATCTGGCTGATGATTTTCTTTAAATCACGATTCATAATAAATTCCTCCATAAGTTTATTTATATGTGAAACAGATGTTACTGTTCACACACCACTATCCCGCGAGGTGTTTTGGCATGAATATGCCAAAATCCCGAGACATACAAGCCAAAATTCCATTGCCGCAGGCAATCTGGAATGAATTTTGGCTACGTTACTGTGAACGGAGTGAACAGTAACAAACAGATTGTTTGTGTTGCCTTTATCTGGACTATATCACCTGTAAATGATAAAATATAGTAAAATATTGCTATAAATAACAAAATATTGCTGTGTATGCGAGAGGAATAAAGATGCAGGAGAAAAATAAGGAATATAACGAAAAAGAACAACAGATTGCAGAGAACAGAAGCAGGAATACTCTATTTGAGAGACGTGAAAATTTACAGAAACATGAATCCTATGCCAGTGAGCGTCGACAGTATGATGCTATCAGGAATGGCCAGACAGACAGAATACAGTCTGTTTTTCAGCTCACACCGGATGGAACCCCTGGAATCCTGTCCAGAAATGAACTGAGAAACAGTAAAAATATGTTTATAGCAGGAATTACGCTGTTTACCAGAGCTGCCATTGAAGGTGGTGTACCTGAAGAAACTGCTTATGCATTAAGTGACGGTTATATTCAGACAGTAGAAGAGTGCACCAGCAAATCTTCTATAGAAAAGTTATCACAAAAAGCAGCCCTGAGATTTGCCCAGGAAGTGCAGAAGTCCGGAATGCGATATTACAGCAGAGAAATTGAAGCGGCAGTAAAATATATCCATCTTCATCTGCATGTTCCCGTTACACTGGAAGAAACTGCAGAGGCAGCAGGGATCAGTGCCAGTTATCTTTCCAGATTGTTTAAAAAAGAAACAGGAATGCTTTTTGTCGACTATATTCAGAAAGAACGGATAGAAGCTGCCTGTAATATGCTGACCTATTCAGATTATACAGCAGCACAGATCAGTGAATATCTCTGCTTTTCCACACAGAGCTATTTTATAAAAATCTTCAGAAAATATACAGGAACAACACCTGCAAAATATAAAAAATATAAAGTTCAGGACTGGAAATAATATCGGTATCAAAAGTTTTTTGATTATTTACGAGGATTGCTATAGGTCCCGAAACCGCACGGAAAATAAAAATATTTCTGAGCGTCCCTTTATGACTTATGACGTACAAATAAACATTTTCAAAAAATACAAAAAAAGGGATTGACAAACTAAAATAAAGATTGTATAGTATTCCTATCAAATCAATATGAAAACAGGGAAAACAAAAATCCCATTAAAAATATCAGATAAGAAGGTGACAAGACATGAAACAAATCTTATGTTTCGGTGATTCCAATACATACGGTTTAATCCCGGGAACTGCTAATCAGAGATACGGATGGGGTACCCGCTGGACCAGCATCCTGGATGACAAAGTAAGAACAAAAGGCTACAGAGTAATCGAAGAAGGACTCTGCGGAAGAACCACCGTATTCGATGATCCATTCCGTACAGAAAGAAGAGGAACAGAAATGCTTCCGGCAATCCTTGAGAGCCACAGACCAGTAGACACTATCGTTCTCATGCTTGGCACGAACGATTGTAAAAGCGTATACAGCGCAACCCCGGAAGTGATCGGACAGGGGATTGAACAGCTCCTTGATCAGATCAACACTGTAAACCCGGATGCTAAAATATTACTGGTATCTCCAATCTACCTTGGGGAGAGAATCTGGGAAGAGGATTTTGATCCGGAATTCGATAAGAATTCTATCGAAGTATCATGGAATCTGCCCAGGGTGTATGAGAAAATCGCCAGAAGAAGAAATATTTCTTATCTTCCGGCTTCAGAATTTGCCCGACCGGGAGAAGCCGATCAGGAGCATCTGGATGAACTGGGACATAGCAGACTTGCAGATGCAATTTATGAAAAGCTTGCAGGATGAAGCCTGAAATGTTATGATAGTTCACAGATGTGCAGATGTAACGCTTTAACTAAATCAAGTAAACTACCTGCTTTAACCGAAATAGCAGTGGATTGAAAAGTAATAAGCGGCACAGGCACACCAGAGCGTTCTTCAAATATGCTCTAAATCATAATAATAGAAGGAGAATAAAGTAACCATGGATTTTGAGTTTATCCGCGAGCAGACACCTCTTTATATTGAGGCAGCAAAGCTTACACTTCACATGGCGGTGATTGGTGTGCTGCTTGCCATTGTGGTTGGGCTTGTCTGCAGCATGATTAAGTATTTCAGGATTCCTGTACTTCGTCAGATCGTGGAATGTTACATTGAACTGTCCAGAAATACACCATTGTTGATCCAGTTGTTTTTCCTGTATTTCGGTCTTCCGAAAATAGGGATTGTCCTCAGTTCAGAACAGTGTGCGATCACAGGACTGACCTTTCTCGGAGGCAGTTATATGGCAGAAGCCTTCCGAAGTGGCCTGGACAATGTTCCGCCCATTCAGGTGGAATCCGCATTAAGCCTTGGAATGAGTAAGAGTCAGGTATTTACAAACATTATCCTGCCCCAGGCGGTATCCAATTCTATTCCGGCATTCTGTGCAAATGCGATCTTTCTTATTAAGGAAACCTCCGTATTCAGTGCAGTAGCACTTGCAGACCTGATGTTTGTGACAAAAGACCTGATCGGAATTTATTACAAAACAGATGAAGCCCTGTTTATGTTGGTAATCGCATATCTGATCATACTTTTACCAATCTCACTTATCTGTTCATTTGTAGAAAGGAGAGTCCGCTATGCAGAATATGGGGATTGAGGTTCTTTTTAAGGGAATCAACTCATTAAGACTCTGGCAGGGCTTGTGGGTAACAATAAGAATTGCACTGATTTCCATGGTATTTTCCATAATCCTTGGATTTCTTCTTGGGATGGTAATGAATATCCCAAATAAAATCATTAAGTTTATCTGCCGCATTTACCTTGAAATAGTAAGAATCATGCCGCAGCTGGTGCTTTTGTTCTTGGTATATTTCGGAGCGGCCAAGCATCTGGGGATGAATCTTTCCGGTGAGACAGCGGCGGTCATTGTATTTACATTCTGGGGAACTGCTGAAATGGGTGATCTGGTGCGAAGTGCGCTGATCTCCATTCCTAAACACCAGTATGACAGCGGATACGGTCTTGGATTAAACAAATGGCAGGTCTATCTTTATATTATCCTTCCGCAGACTATAAGAAGACTTCTTCCATCCGCAGTGAATCTTCTTACCCGAATGATCAAGACCACATCACTGGTAGCTCTTATCGGAGTAGTAGAGGTGTTAAAAGTTGGAAAACAGATCATAGATGCATCACGTTATACAAATCCGACAGCGGCCCTCTGGGTATACGGTGCAGTATTCTTTATGTATTTTATCATATGTTTTCCATTTTCCAGACTCTCCAGAGTACTGGAAAAGAAGTTTGCTGATTAATAGAGAAATGAGGATAAATGAATGGGACAGCCGATTTTAGAAGTAGAACATTTAAAGAAATCATATGTAAACAATGTTCCTATTCTGGATGATGTTTCCTTCTCTCTGCAAAAGGGAGAAGTGGTAGTGATCGTAGGACCTTCCGGATGTGGAAAAAGTACCTTCCTGCGATGTATCAACCGCCTGGAAGAGATTGACACCGGTGTACTGAAGCTTAACGGTGTAAGCTATGAGAAAGAAAAAAAGAATATAAGCAAAGTCAGAGAGAAGATAGGAATGGTTTTCCAGAGCTATGATCTTTTCCCGAATATGACAATTTTAAATAATCTTCTTCTGGCACCAATGAAAGTACAGAAAAGAAATAAAGAAGAAGTGAAAAAGGAAGCGGAGCAGCTTCTTGACAGAGTTGGTCTTCTGGATAAGAAAGATAATTATCCAAGGCAGCTTTCCGGTGGTCAGAAACAGCGAGTTGCCATTGTACGTGCCATGCTGATGCATCCGGAGATCATGCTTCTGGACGAGATTACAGCAGCACTTGATCCTGAGATGGTAAGAGAAGTACTTCAGGTAGTACTGGAACTTGCAAAGACAGGAATGACCATGCTGATCGTCACTCATGAGATGGAATTTGCCCGTTCCGTAGCAGACAGAGTGATCTTTATGGATAAGGGAAACATTGTAGAAGAGAACACTCCGGAACAGTTCTTTGATAATCCGGAGACTGACAGGGCAAAACAGTTCCTGAACAGTTTCCATTATGAAACAGTGAAAAAATAGAATAGAGGAAAACAGAATATTTTATAAATCCTGAAATGGATGATAATATCCATGAAATAGCAGGATATTATAAGAGCTAGTACATCGTTTCGTAAATAACTATACCAATCGCGTAGGATGCGGATTCGA
>ERZ832522.1611-NODE-1611-length-29866-cov-8.104659_pt1 | contig 29866 bp, 27 predicted proteins | sample MGYA00519951_ERZ832522 | MGnify/ENA primary metagenome ERZ832522 (study PRJEB31850, sample SAMEA3708728) | human gut metagenome | biome: human gut; feature: human-associated habitat; material: faeces | place: China | collected 2014 ... | reverse complement strand
AAGCATTTTATACCTGTTTTTTGAAATTTTGCTTGGCTCTGAACAGTTACAATTTATTTCTTTCATATTCACTTCGCATAAAAAATCCAAAACCGGAAAAAATGAGAATAAGGTAACTGTTTGGTTGCAAATCTGAATTTATGAGGTGAAGGGATATGCAGAAGAAGGATGGAAAATGGTTTACGCGAAAAAAAGGTGCGATGTTGGTTCTGACTTTATGTCTTGTAGGGGCGGCTGCGGCAACGACCTACTATGCTGTTGATCTGTCGGATACGGCACAGGAACCGGCAAAAGAGCATATGGTGGATCTGAATGAAAGTCCTGTCGAAACAGAAGCTGAGGCGGTGATTTCATCAGAAGCGGAAGCAAATCTGGCTTCTCAGGCAAATGAGATGGATGTTGATCCGAAATCACTGGCAGGCGGCAATCGGCAGATAAGGGCAGAACAGGAAACAGCCGGGCAGGAAACGGAAGCAGAGACAGAAGGCATGGAGACCGAAAAAGTTTCCTCCGGACAGGTCAACGCAGTGGTCAGTCCGACGGTCAGCTTTGCATCCACACAGGAACTCCAGTGGCCGGTAGCCGGCAAAGTGCTCATGGACTACAGCATGGATTCTACCGTGTATTTTGCAACGCTGGATCAGTATAAATATAATCCGGCACTGATCTTCGGGGCAGAAGAAGGAGCACAGGTCGTATCTGCGGCAAAAGGAATCGTTGATTCCATCACAACAAATGATGAAACAGGAACAACGATCCGCATGAATCTCGGAGATCAGTACACGCTGATCTACGGCCAGCTTGAGAATGTAGCCGTAGCAGAAGGCGATGTAGTCGAGAGAGGACAACTTTTAGGATACGTGGCACAGCCGACCAAATACTACTGCAAAGAAGGCACAAATCTATATTTTGCCATGGAAAAAGACGGAGCAGCAGAAGATCCGTTTCTGTATCTGGAATAATATGATGCCAGGGTCAAAAGACTGAAACTACGATGTGCTTGTACAAAAGCCGTTTTGACATCAAAAAGAAAGATGATTCACAAAAAGTGAGAGAAAGCGTATACTATATTAGGCTATACGGTATCCGTAAGGAGCTGCACGCAGCATACAATATTTGCAATCGGATTCATTTTACAGGTTTTATCTTAGTCGGAGAAGACTCCCACTTCTATAAGTGGTGAGCAACAAATTTGTCTTAGTTGAAAATATACCGCTTTGCCGATTGCTTGAAATAATGCGGGGGAAATCCTCCGCTTTACATATACAAGATGTGAGATGACTCGCGTTTCTGATGGAAGAGAGCAAGCGATTTGTATCAGAGGCAGGAGCATGTCACAATACGAAGATATGAAACAGTTGAAAGTGAATGGAAAGTATGTGTTACACCTATATTTTAAAGTGCAGTGACGGCACGTATTATACCGGTTGGACAAATGATCTGGACAAGCGTCTCAAAGCCCATAACGGCGGGAAATCCGGTGCAAAATATACGAGGAACCGCAGACCGGTCACACTGGTCTATTATGAGGAATTTCAGGGAAAACAAGAAGCAATGAAGCGGGAATATGCGATCAAACAGTTGACGAGAAAAGAAAAAGAAAACCTGATCAAAGAAAAAAATATGCAGCAAAAAGGTTCTCAGGATACAAAAAGAGGCTCTGAGCAAAATCAGAACCTCTGAACTTTTATCCTTTTTCGGCAAGAATGCCAGAGGCATTTTTGAATAATCGAAATGATTTCACAGTCATTAAGCGATATAAACATACATAAGAATAAAGTGGCATGCACTTCCTGCCATCACGAACAGATGAAAGATCTCATGTGAGCCGAAATTTTTGTGCTTTGCATCGAACAGCGGAACTTTCAAAGCATAAATGATGCCGCCGACAGTGTAAATGATACCGCCTGCCAGGAGCCATCCAAAAGCTGCCGGAGAGAGCGAATTGACAATCTGTGTGAAAGCCAGTACGCAGACCCAACCCATGCTGATATAAAGCACAGAAGAAAACCATTTCGGACAGGTGATCCAGTAGATTTTTACGATAATGCCGATCAGTGCGATTGCCCAGACAAGAGCGAACAGGAAATATCCGACCGGACCTTTCAAAACGATCAGGCAGATTGGTGTGTAGCTTCCGGCAATCAGTACAAAGATCATACTGTGGTCTAACTTGCGGAGAATACGATTTGTTCTTTCTGAAAGATTTAAAGTATGGTAGATCGTGCTTGCCGCATAGAGTAGGATCATACTCACAATAAAAACAGTCAGGGAAATCACATGGATATAATCCGGCTCATGCAGAGATTTGATGATCAGCGGTGTGGCGGCAAACATTGCCATCAGCATACCAATGAAGTGTGTGATCGCACTTCCGGGATCTTTGATTTTTTCTAACATAGTGAATACCTCCTTTGAAACATGATTCAAGTCAGATGACAGAATTGTGAGAGCAATTTTCAGATATTCGTGATCATACCTCATGACTTGAAAGCAATATAAAATGAATATTGAAATAAAAACCGTTACATGTAGTTTTGAATACTATGTGTAGTTATATGTATATTATACCGAAAACATAAAAAATGCAACCCTGTTTTTATAATAGCTAATAATCAGTCCGGGCTGTGCAGAAATTTACAGAGGATAATGCGAAGCATTGTTTGACGGAATTGCATGTTGCTCAAATATGTGTCTGGTTTCAAATTAAAATGAACAGTTGAATTTCAAAACGGGATATGTTAAAATGACTGGCATATGTGAATTGTTACTCTTCCGCCTCACATTAGATAAATAAAGAGGCGGTATTTTTATGCCTTGTTTTTCAAATATAGTTGAGGACTTTTGCCTCCGACGTCATTATATGAACATATAAGTATTTTGTAGCTGTAAGTGCATGAAACACTGAGCAGTGAGGAGCATTATGTCAGTGAGATTTGAAATAAAAGGGTATTTGCAACAGAAAGAAAGGATTTAATATATGGAAATCATAAAATTTGATACACTTGGACTTGACCCGAAGATTCTTCGAGCTATTACAGAGATGGGATTTGAAGAGCCAAGCCCGATCCAGGCAAAAGCGATTCCGGAAGTGATGGCCGGACATGACGTAATCGGTCAGGCGCAGACAGGTACCGGAAAAACAGCAGCTTTTGGTATTCCGCTTCTTCAGAAGATCGATCCGAAGAACCGGAAACTGCAGGCAATCATTCTGTGTCCGACAAGAGAACTGGCAATCCAGGTAGCAGATGAGATCCGCAGACTGAGCAAGTTTATGCATGGCATCAAGATCCTTCCGGTATACGGCGGACAGGATATCGGAAAACAGATCCGTTCCTTAAAAGGTGGTGTGCAGCTTGTGATCGGAACACCGGGCCGAGTGATGGATCATCTTCGCCGTCGCACCTTACGTTTCGACAACCTTCACACGATCGTGCTGGATGAAGCAGATGAGATGCTGAACATGGGATTCCGTGAGGATATCGAGACGATTTTGAAAGATGCACCGGAAGAGCGTCAGACGGTTCTCTTTTCTGCGACCATGCCGAAGCCGATCATGGACATCACGAAAAATTATCAGAAAGATGCTGTTCTGGTTCGTGTCGTAAAGAAAGAACTGACCGTAAAAAATATCGACCAGTACTATTATGAAGTAAAACAGAAGAACAAAGAAGAAGTTCTCTCAAGACTTCTGGATATGTACAATCCAAAGCTCTCCCTTGTATTCTGCAATACAAAAAAACGTGTGGATGAGCTGACTGAGGCACTGAAAGGACGGGGATATTTTGCGGAAGGTCTGCATGGAGATATGAAGCAGAGCCAGAGAGACCGTGTTATGAAAGGCTTCCGCAGCGGCAAAACAGAGATCCTGATCGCCACCGATGTGGCAGCCCGTGGTATTGATGTAGATGATGTAGAGGCAGTGTTTAATTATGATGTGCCACAGGATGATGAATTTTATGTGCATCGTATCGGCCGTACCGGTCGTGCCGGTCGTGTCGGAAAGGCATTTACGTTTGTTGTAGGACGTGAAGTTTATAAGCTGAAAGACATCCAGCGTTACTGTAAGACAAAAATCTACGCACAGCCAATTCCGTCTCTGAATGATATTACAGCCATCCGTCTGGAAAAAGTGCTGGATGAGATCGACCATATCATTAAAAACGAAGACTTAAACCGCATGACACGTATCATCGAACAGAAACTTAACGAAGAAGACTACACAGCGATGGACATTGCGGCAGCATTTCTGAAACAGGCACTGGGTGAAAATGAGCAGAATAATGACCGTGGGCATATGGAAGATTTCGGTGATACCGGGGCAGAAGCAGGCATGGTGCGTCTCTTTATCAATATCGGTAAAAAACAGAAAGTCCGTCCGGGCGATATTCTCGGGGCAGTGGCAGGAGAGTCCGGTATTCCGGGAAAACTGGTCGGAACGATCGATATGTATGACAAATATACATTCGTTGAAGTTCCGCATGAGAATGCAGCCGATGTGCTCCGTGCTATGAAAAACACCAAAATTAAAGGAAAAACAATTAACGTAGAGCCTGCAAACGGAAGATAAAAAAAGCGGACAGATATTGATTTTTTCAGAGGATTTCAATATAATAGTGGGAATGATATCAGAAGTGCAGTGGTTCTCGCCGTTATAGACGGCGGGTCATCCAGAGACATTCTTGAATCTGGAATTTAAATCAAAAGGGGTTTTCAGGAAGGTATGACAGATTTTTTAGTTCGCAGGTTTGTAAGAGACAGTGAAAACACAGAATCAACGGAGGTGCGTACCCGGTATGGGATTCTTGCCAGTGTCGTCGGTATTTTCTGTAATGTATTTCTGTTTGCGGCAAAGTTAATCATCGGTACGCTGATGCATTCTCTGGCAGTCACGGCAGATGCGTTTAATAACTTATCCGATGCGGCATCATCGATCATCAGTTTTATCGGGGTAAAAATGGCAGGGAAACCGGCAGATGCGGAGCATCCGTTCGGTCATGGAAGAATTGAATACATTGCAGCACTGATCGTATCGTTTCTGGTCATTGAGGTTGGATTTACTTTTTTCAAAACGTCAGCAGGCAAGCTGATGCATCCGGAAGATATCACGTTTGACTTGGTGCCGTTTCTGATCCTGATCCTGTCGATCCTGGTGAAATTGTGGATGGCAGCATTCAATAGAAAACTTGGTAAAAAAATAGATTCAAAAGTCATGCTGGCAACTGCGGCAGATTCCCTCGGAGATGTCATTACGACAAGTGCGACCGTTGTTTCTATTTTGATCTGTTATGTTGCAAACGTAAATATTGATGCGATCGCAGGACTGATCGTATCATTGCTTGTCATCTGGTCCGGATTTTCAATTGCAAAAGACACACTGGAGCCGCTGATCGGACAGAGGGTTCCGGCAGAATTGTATCAGAAAATTTCACAGATGGTAGAATCCTATGATGGTATTGTCGGAACGCATGATCTGATCGTGCATAATTACGGACCAAATCAGGGAATGGCAACCATTCATGCAGAGGTGCCGAACGATGTGAATATTGAAGTATCCCATGCAATCATTGACCGTATTGAGCGGGAAGTCGGAAAAGAGCTGAATATCACTCTGGTGATCCATATGGATCCGGTCGAGCTGCACGATGCGGAAGTACTTCGGTTAAAAGAAAAGACGGAACATATCATCAAAGCGTTAGACAGCAAACTGAGTTTTCACGATTTCCGACTGGTGAAAACAACGCCGGTCAATCTGATCTTTGATCTTCTTGTCCCGGCAGAATATACACAGAAAGATACCGACCGTGTATTGCATCAGCTGATGCAGTTGATCTCAGAAATGGAAGCTGGTGCAACCTGTGTGATCACCGTAGATCACAGCTTTGAAGCACCGGAAGAATAAATAAAATAACAAATAAAAAGCAATAAAAAAGCGAATCAAGGATACAATATCCGAGATTCGCTTTTGTGTTATACATCAGATGTGAGGTGACTACCGCCTCTGTAGGCGGCGAGCAACAAGAATGCCAGAGGCGTTCTTGTTTCAAAAGGTCTTTTGACCCGGGCATTTTCTGTCTTAAAGAATATCAATGTATTCTCCGGCAAGTGCTTTGTTCATGCTTCTTACGGCACAGAATTTACCGCACATACTGCAAGTATCGCTGTGGTCATCTTCCGGGCTTCTGCTGTCGCGGATCGCTTTTGCAGTTTCCGGGTCAAGGGCACATGCATACTGTGCATCCCAGTCCAGTTTCTGGCGGGCAGCAGCCATGCGGTCATCGATGTCTCTTGCTCCCGGAATACCCTTCGCAATATCCGCTGCGTGAGCTGCGATCTTGGAAGCGATGATACCCTGCTTGGTATCCTCTACATTCGGCAGAGCCAGGTGTTCAGCCGGTGTAACATAGCAAAGGAAAGCAGCACCGTTCATAGCGGCAACTGCACCTCCGATCGCTGCAGTGATATGGTCATATCCCGGAGCAATGTCGGTTACAAGAGGACCAAGTACATAGAAAGGAGCACCCATGCAGATACTCTGCTGTACTTTCATGTTGGCGGCAACCTGATCCAGCGGCACATGGCCAGGACCTTCTACCATAACCTGTACATTGTGATCCCATGCACGTTTTGTCAGTTCTCCGAGACGAACCAGTTCTTCAATCTGACATACATCGGTTGCATCGGCAAGGCATCCAGGACGGCATGCATCGCCAAGAGAAATGGTCACGTCATATTCTTCACAGATATCCAGGATTTCATCATAATATTCATAGAATGGATTCTCTTCGCCGGTCATGGACATCCATGCAAATACGAGGCTTCCTCCACGGCTTACGATATTCATTTTGCGTTTGTGCTTTTTGATCTGTTCGATGGTTTTGCGTGTAATACCGCAGTGCAGCGTTACAAAGTCTACACCGTCTTCTGCATGCATACGGATAACATCGATAAAATCCTTTGCAGTCAGTGTAGCCAGATCTCTCTGGTAATGGATCACGCTGTCATAAACAGGAACCGTACCGATCATAACCGGACATTCACTTGTCAGTTTCTGACGGAATGGCTGTGTGTTGCCGTGACTGGAAAGATCCATGATCGCTTCCGCACCGAGGTCAACGGCACTCATAACCTTCTGCATTTCGATATTATAATCCTTGCAGTCACGAGATACGCCGAGGTTGACATTGATCTTGGTACGCAGCATACTGCCGACACCCTCTGCACTTAAGCATTTATGGTTTTTGTTGGCACAGATTGCGACCTTGCCTTCAGCGACAAGTTTCATTAACTTATCAACATCCATGTTCTCTTTTTTTGCTACAGTTTCGATTTCCGGTGTTACAATTCCCTTGCGGGCTGCATCCATCTGAGTTGTGTAATTTCTCATCTCTTTTTTCCTCCGTTGGCATTATCCAAATCAGGTAATGGGTCGAAACGGGAACACGTTTCCTCTCAGCCGACTTCCGTCAGCTCCCCCTGGTTTATGTTGGTTTCGCATATAGATTCATCCTGCGTTTATGCGAATCGCTAATAAATTCTAACACCTGTGTATGATGTGTGCAAGTGTTTCTTGCAGGATCAGGAAGAATGTTTTGCAAGATAGCGATCATAAGCATTCTGATATATTTGAACAGCTTCATCGATCTTGTTTTTTTTCAGGGTGTTCAGATATTCTTCGTAATTATCAAAAGATTTGATCCCGGTAATGAAAGCAGTTGTGTATTCATACATACAGGAATTGACATTCGCCATTATCTGAGACAGTCTGGTACGTTCTTCAGATGTAAAACTCAGACTGACCGGAAGCATATATGAAGTATCCGTGGAAGCCCATACATCGCACATAACAGCACTGGAAGGAGGTACACACTGAAATTCCCGTTTCCAGTCAATATAAGCAGAAGGTAGGCCGGGAGCCAGCGTATAGTTTTTCAATGCCTGATAAAAAGTCAGTCCATCAGAATTATGCAAGATCAGATCGGTGAAAACAGGATTCTGATCTTTATCAAGGGTATAGGTTTTACCTTCTGTTCCGTAGCTTGCAAAACGGGAACCTTCATCAGAAAATAAATAGTCAATCCACTTTAGAACAATTTCCGGATGTTCGCATCTAGAAGAGATGTAAAACATATTATCACTGATGCTGTATCTTTTCTGTATGTGCAGCGTATCATGTTCGTTTAATTTTGGCGGAGAAACAGCAATAACCTTAATATTCTGATCTTTTGCAGAAAGATCAGAAGGCATGGTATACATACCAAACCATGCACCGGAAGTGCCGCTGGCGATCATTTTACTGTCTGCATAAATCGAGTTGCCGGTCATATAATCAACATCTATCAGACCTTTCTGATACCAACGGTTCATTAAAGTGAGATAATCCTTCCATCCCTGCCTGGCAGGTCCATAAAAGACCTTGCCGTCCATTTGAAAAAAATCATAACTGACTCCAAAACCGGCATTCAGACTTTCATCCTGTGCATAAGCATTGTATGAAATCCACAATGGGGCCGTGGCTCCTTTCTTTTCTTTAAATGCAGTGAGAACCGTTTCCCAGTCATCATAAGTGACAGGAATCTCAAGCCCCAGTTCATCCAGCCAGTCTTTTCGAATCTGAAGACCACACCATGGTTTTTGCGAGTTTTGTTTTATAGAATAAACAGCTGCAATTCGACCGGAATCCGTGTAGACGATATCTTTTATGTCCTTTTGCTGAATGATCTTATAGTAATTCGGTGCATATTTTGGAACCAGTTCCGTCAGATCACAGATGTCCCCCTGAGCGATCGCATCATCCGCAGAAATATTCCCATAGATGGATGAAAAATTTCCGGCACCGATCAAATCCGGTACGGAATCGCTGTTTTGCTCAAAACGGTTTTGGATCTGCAGATTGGATAAAGAAGTGATCCAGTCAATATGGATGTTCGTTCTGTTTTCCAGTTCCTGGAAAAAGGCAGTATTATTCAGATCTCCGTTGCACAGCTCTGAAAGTTCAGAATCAATGGTATTCAAAAAAGAAAAACTCTGTCTGACTTCTGTAACCGGAAGAGAAGCATTTGTTTGTGTCCTGACAGAAAAAGCGTGTCGGACAAGAAAAATGCACAGACAGAAAAAAATACAGATCAGTACCGGGAAATAGTAATTCCTATACTTGTGTTTCATAATTTCCTCCAGATAATAAGCTTTATTTTTAGTTTACTGTGTTGGAAGTAAAAAGTAAATACTCAGGAAAAAAATCATCAGCAAAAAAGAAAGAATCATAAATTTCCTTGCAAAACAAAAAGACAGACATTATATTAAAAGAAATGAGAAGAAATCTTTTTGTAAAGAGCAGGAGATAAAAACTTATGAAAACAGGAAAAGCACTTACTTTTCGTTCTATTTTGATTTCTTATCTGGTATTATGCCTGGCAATGCTCACAGTTACGATCATCGGTTACAGCAGTTCGATCTTTTATGTGCAGAAAGAAATACGAAATTCAGCTGCATTGCGTATGAGAGAAGTTATGGGGAAGATTGAAAATAATATTCGGCTGTCATATCAGTTGTGTGATACGCTTGCCGTCAGTGGTGGTTTGGATGATATTGCATCAATAGAAGGAAATTTTTCACCACAGCAGATTTTAGATTCTATGAAACTGAAAAATACAATGTCAGAATTGAATGTACAGAACAATCTCTGTCAGAATCTGCATATCTATTTTCTGAAGAGCGATTCCATTCTTTCTTCCAATTCGCAGCGTCGGGAAGGAAAAGAGGATATCAGCTTTTTCTGCCGACAGTATGGTATCACTGCACAGGATTTTTATTGTTGGATGACAGAAGAAAATCAAAAATCTTATCAGGTTTTATCAGATAATCAAATCTGGTTTTTCCGTCCGGTCAATGACACGCAGAATAATCGCATTGCCGTTATTTTCGCAGAGTACAGCGGAAGCCGTCTGATCGGCGATCCAGGAGCAGAAAACTGTATTTATATTGAAACGCCGGAAAAAGAAAATGTTATTTACAGCAGAAAATTGGAAGAAAATCAGAAAAACGGATACATAAAAGTAGAAAAACAGATGAGTATGTTTCAATGGAACTGCGATATGTATGTTCCGAATACCTTGTTTTATGGGGAACTGAGACGTTTTGCAATGATTCTAACGGCAGAACTTCTTATGCTGATCAGCGTGGCGGTTATCGGTTCCTGGTATTTTTCAAAAAAAACTTATGTCCCGGTGGGAAATCTGATCAGTGATAACAAAAAACTTTCGAAAAAAGTGAAAAAGAAAGAAGAGACCCGGGAATGCAGGGAATTGGAAAAATATCTGACAGGTGCGGTCAAAAATTTTCCATATGCAAGTCTGAATAAACTGTCAGATCAAGAAAAGTATATAATGATCCAGTTTGCTTTTGATGAAAATGGTGATGCAGTTTTCAGAGATCAGGAAAAAAAGGAGAAACCGGAAGAGCTGGAGCATTTCGTGCTTGAAAATATTTTGAAAGAGCAGATTTTTGAAACATATCCAGGAATCCTTTTGCAGCCGGAAAAAGATTTTGTGGCAGTTGTCAATCTTTCAGAACCGGAACATGATGAAAAAGAAATCCGCAGTCTGTTAAAGACGGTAGAACAGTTTTACAGCCGGACGTTTCATATTTCTGCCTGTATCATGATCGGAGAATGTCAGAGTGACTATAAAAAGATGAAAGAAGCGTATCATCTTCTGGAAGAGAGTATGCAGTATCTGGAGTTCTGGAGTACGAGTGCACCTGCCGGAGTCTATGTATATGGTGAGATGATGGATGCGGATGAAGACAGTCATTCCTCGGTTTACATGACAGGCAGCAGAAGACTTCTGAATTGCCTGGAGAGTGAAGATTTTGAAGGAGCATATCGGGAGCTTAACCAGATTTACCAGAGTGCATTTTCCAGAAATCAGAAAGAGCTGAGGATTAATCGCTATCGCATGTATGGTCTGATCGGAACCCTGATCACGACACTTGATATCAGTGCAAATGAAGAAGACAGAGCTTATTATCACTCACTGAATTATGAAGAGCGTCTGTTTCGTATCCAGTCGATCCATGAGCTGCTGTCAGAAAGCAGGGCAATTTTTGAGGCGATCATTCAGTACAGACAGAATAAATCTGCAGAACGAGAACCGGAGTGGATGGAAGAAATGCAGGAATATATTCAGGGGCATTATCAGGACTGCAATATGAACGTGACCAGTCTGGCACAGGAATTTGGCATCAGTGTACCACACGTAAGCCGCAGCTTTAAAAACTTCCGTGATTATGGCGTACTGGAGTACATTCATAAAGTAAGGCTGGAACATGCAAAGAATATGTTAAAAAATGATGTACGCATCAAAAATATAGCACTTGACGTAGGTTATACCGATGCACAGGCGTTTACAAGAGCCTTTAAACGCTATGAAGGCATTACTCCATCGCAGTATAAAGAGCTGATATCAAAAAATGAAGCGTAAAATCAAAAACTGCTTCTTTAAAAAACATATTGTTTTTCCTATACTGAGAGCACAAACAAAGCACCGGATAAATAAGGTGTTTCCAGAAAAAGGAGGAAAAGCAAAACATGAAAAAAGCAACAAGAAGTATTTTGAGTACGGTTCTTGCTGTCAGTATGGCGGCAACGGCATGCCCGGTATCTTTTGCGGCAACTACTTCCAATGAAGTGACAGCAAGAGAAAAAGCAAATGCAGCACTGGCAAGAGAAGCAGCTGCACAGGGAATGGTTCTTCTGGAAAACAAGAATAATTCTCTTCCGATTAAGACAAAGAAGCTGGCATTGTTCGGAGGCGGAGCTGTACGTACCGTCCGAGGTGGTACCGGTTCCGGTGATCCGTTTAACGGCGGACTTTCCGGTGGCGGTGATGTGAATGTAAACCAGAGTGAGAGATATAATATTAACATTTATAATTCTTTCAAAAAAGCAGGTTACGATATCACGACGGCAAGTATTCTTGAAAAATATGCAGAAGGATACGATGTAGAAAATGCAAAAGCAGCAAGCAATCCGATGGCAACCTTTGCTTATCCGGAACTTACCTTCACGGATGAAGAACTGGCAGCTTCTGCAAAAGATACCAACACTGCTGTTTATGTAATCTCAAGAAATGCCGGTGAAGGTGCCGACCGTGGAATGACCAAAAAGGTTACGGTAAATGAAGTAGAATATGAATTAGGTGACTATGAGTTAAGCGATGTAGAAAAAGAAAATCTGAAAAAAGTAGCCTCTGCTTTTGAAAATACGATTGTTGTACTGAACGTAGGCGGTGTCATTGACACGAAATTCTTCGAGGAAACAGAAGGTCTGGATTCTCTGCTTTTGATGGGACAGGCTGGTCAGGAAGGCGGAAATGCACTGCTTGATGTAGTAACCGGAGCTGTCACACCTTCTGGAAAACTGACAGATACCTGGGCAGAAAATTATTCAGACTATCCTGCATCTGCCACGTTCGCAAAAGCAGACGGGGATAGTATGAAGGAATGGTACAAGGAAGGAATTTATGTAGGATACCGCTATTTTGATACGTTTGGCATCAAGCCGGCATATGAATTTGGTTACGGTCTTTCCTATACAAATTTTGATATCAATGTAAAGAATGTATCGGTAAATGAAGATAAGGTGACGGTAAAAGCAGAAGTTACAAACACCGGAAAAACTTACAGTGGAAAAGAAGTAGTACAGGTTTATTTCTCCGCACCAGACTCAAAAGATGCAGAAAAAGAATATCAGCAGCTGGCTGCCTATGGAAAGACCGATGAACTGGCACCGGGTGAAAGTCAGGTACTGACACTGACTTATGATACCGATGAGATGGCTTATTATAGTGAAGAAAAGGCATCTTACATACTTGACCCGGGAACCTACTATGTGCGTGTTGGTGATTCTTCCAGAAATACAAAAGTAGCGGCAGCGATCAAACTGAATCAGAGTGCAGTGACAGAAGTTCTGTCCAATCAGATGGAGGTTCCGGAAAGCGAAAATCTGACCGAGTGGAGCAAGGCAGGAAAAACACCATATACTTATGCGACAGAGCAGCAGGAAATGGCAGAAGCCCCGGTATTTACACTGGATGCATCCAAAGTAAAAACAGAAAATAATGTTTCTGAATATAAAGATGAAAAAGTTACTACTTACACAACAGATCCAGACTATAAGGCAGTTCAGGATTACGAAAAAGTAGAAGTTGTTACAGACAAAAAAGGTGCTACTTTAAAAGATGTTGTGGATAACAAAGTAACCATGGGCGAATTTGTGGCACAGATGAGTCTGGAAGAACTGGCAAAGCTGAACTGTGGAAGCGGCTGGGGAGTAGCAAATGAAAATACTCCGATCGTTGGCTCCAACTCAGCAACCGTACCGGGAGCAGCAGGAGAAACGCTGACTTATGATCAGTATGGTATTCCGAGTATCGTTTTAGCAGATGGCCCTGGTGGTATCCGTGTAAAACAGAAATACGAGGCAAAAAATGTAGAAACAGGAGAAACAGCAACTTACTATCAGTACTGTACCGCATGGCCGGTAGATTTTGTTCTGGCACAGAGCTGGGATACGGATCTGCTGAAACGTATTGGTGAAGCATTTGGAAAAGAACTGGAAGAGATGAATATTACAATTCTTCTTGGACCGTCCCTGAATATCCACAGAGATCCTCTTTGCGGACGTAACTTTGAGTATTTCTCAGAAGATCCGGTCATTTCCGGTACGATGGCATCTGCGATCACACTTGGTGTGCAGGAAGAGCCGGGTGTAGGGGCATGCCTGAAACATTTCTCAGCAAATAATCAGGAAACAGACCGTTCCGGAACGGATTCCATTGTAAGCGAAAGAGCACTGAGAGAAATCTACCTGAAAGGTTTTGAAATTGCAGTAAAAGAATCCAAACCAATGTCCATCATGACATCCTACAACCAGATCAATGGCGTTCCGGCGGCAGACTCTTATGATATGAATACCAATATTGCACGCGGTGAATGGGGATTTGAAGGTCTGATCATGACCGACTGGAACGGCGGTGTATCTCACCCGTCCACATCCATGCATGCAGGAAATGACCTGATCATGCCGGGCGGAGCATCCAAAGCAAACGAAATTATCACAGGTGCGGAAGATGTAAAACCGACCTTTGAAGCAAACGGACAGATTGGTTTGAAAGATGAACTGATGTATATGTTCAGTTATAAATCAGCAGCATGGGGCGATTTTGAAGTTTCAGCGGATGGAACACAGACAGCGGAAGCAAAACTGGGAGATGACTACACAGCAAGTGTAGGTGAGGATGGAAAGATTCTGGTAAACGGACAGGAAATTTACAGAGAGTATCAGGCAAATGTCTGGGCTGGAACAGGAAACTATAAAACACCGGTTACGACAGATGTGGCATCTGTAAGCGAAGATGGAAAAACCATTGTTTATAAAGGTACTTACAAAGAAAACAACAATATTTGCCTTGGTGATGTGCAGAAGAGTGCGATCAACAACCTGAAAGTCATTATGCAGTCAAGAGATATGGCAAGAATTTACGGCACAACAACAAGATCTTACACAGCACTCTGCGGTGATCTGACAAATTATCAGACAGTAAATAAATCAGAGATCACAACAGAACGTACTTTAAAAGAAAATCTGGATCAGGCAAAGAAGGATCTTGAAGAAGCAAAGAAAAATCTGGAAGAACTGCAGAAACAGAATGCAGCAAAAGATGCAGAGATTGCAAAAGCAAAAGCAGAAGTAGAAGCAGCAAAGAAAGATCTTCAGGCAGCAAAAATGGCAGCAAAGAAAGCAGCTGTGAAATCTGTAAAGAGTAAAAAATCCGGAAAAGCAATCGTTACCGTTAAAAAAGTAGCTGGTGCAGAAGGATATCAGGTGCAGTATTCCCTGAAAAAATCCATGAAGAGTGCGAAAAATGTAAAAATCAAAAAGAACAGCATAACAATCAAAAGACTGAAAAAAGGAAAAACCTATTATGTAAGAGTAAGGGCTTTCAGTAAAGACTCCAATGGCAAACAGATCTGTACTGCATGGAGTACTGCAAAAAAAGTAACCATCAAAAAATAATACAAATTTCTTTTCATCATTCCTATATATAAATACGAAATATCCCACAGATTTTTCTGTGGGATATTCTGCATCTGAAATAAATTATCCGAAGCATTCTTGAATCTTATACGATGCCGGTTGAAACAAGAAACAGGATCAGCATCACAATCGGTACAGCATAGCGGATCATAAAACAATATAGTTTTGCACGTTTGAAATGTTCGCCATTTCGTTCTACTTCATCAATGATCAGCTTAGGCCCTACAACCCAGCCGATCAGAATACTGGTCAGCAGTGAGATGAACGGCATCAGGAAGCTGTTGCTTATGTAATCCATGATATCCAGAAGCTGTGCGACAGTTCCGTTTGGAAGTTTTACTTCAAAATAAAGTACATTGTAGCCGAGGCAGATCAGCACTGCGGTAACAAGAGAATAAATTCCGATGACAGCACACATTTTCTGGCGTGACTTATGGAAAATTTCCATGCAGTTTGCGACCAGAGTTTCCATAACCGATACACAGGAAGTCAGGGCAGCAAAGCCCATCATCAGGAAGAAGGCAATGGCAATGATTCTGCCGATCGCACCCATGGATGCGAATACTTTTGGCAGCGAAATAAAGATCAGGCTCGGGCCGGAAGCCATTCCGTCTGTTCCAAGAAATACAAACACAGCCGGTATGATCATCATTCCTGCAAGAAATGCCACGCCGGTATCAAAGATTTCAATCTGATTGATTGATTTATTCAGATCGACATCATCTTTCACATAGGAGCCATAAGTAACCATGATTCCCATCGAAACACTCAGGGAGAAAAATAACTGGCTCATCGCATCAAGAAGTACACCAAGAAAACGTTTCACGGTCAGTGAACTGAAATCCGGATATAAATAAACTTTAAGTCCCTGAAGTCCGGTGCGAACCGTTCCATTTGCATCGGTATACGAAAGCGTCAGAGAAAAAATTGCAATGCCAAGGATCAGCAGGATCAGTCCAGGCATAATGAAACGTGAAAATTTTTCGATTCCCTTTTCTACACCACGGTATACAACCCAGGCAGTTAAAGCCAGAAACAGCAGCATGAATACGATTGGCGAAACCTTGGAAGTGATAAAAGATGTAAAATAACTGTCTTGTGACAGTATCGAACCATCTGAGACAAGATACGTGCAGAAATATTTTGTAATCCATCCGCCGATAACCGAATAGTAAGTCATGATCAATGCCGGAACCAGAAAAGTCAGGTATCCAAGAAATTTCCATTTTGAATTCAAAGTTCCGAAGGCTTTCAATGCATTTTGTTTTGTGTGGCGGCCGATGGCGATGTCAGTGGTCAGCAATACAAATCCAAAAGACAGCACCAGTGCAAGATAAACGATCAGAAACAGACCGCCGCCATCCTTTGCACATAGATAGGGAAAACGCCAGATATTCCCCACACCGACAGCACTGCCGGCAGCGGCGAGGACGAATCCGATCGAACCACTGAAGTTACTCTTTTTTTCTTTCATTTCATTCTTTACCTCATTTTACTTTTTTTGTTTGAACGCAGAGAAGCATTCCCCCGCTTCAAGTGTGCAGAGCACTAAGCGGATTGTGAATGTCCGCTTTACATTCAAGCCGAACGCACGTGAGACTTGCAGCACATGACATATTTTTCCGCACACTTCTGTAATCAGCAGGATGTTTGTGTCAGATTTTTCTGTATTATTTTAAGAAAATATGTCGGCAAAATCAAACACACAGAATTTCCTGTAAAGAAATTTTTAAAGAAAAAGTTTCTTTACATATTACAATTTGAAGTAAAAACAGATATAATAGGAAGAAGCGGATAAAACAGATCCGAAATATATATTTTTACGAAACAATGGTACAGATACAGAAACCGAAATCGGATAAAATTCCATAAGCATATCGGGGGTCTTTTTTAAAAAATCAGGCAATGAAAGGAAAAGGAAATGAGCAGCATAAATACACACGTCGGAAAAATGATCCGAAAATACCGAAAAGCAGCAAATCTGACACTGCAGCAGCTGGCAGATGCAATCCATAAAAGCCGTGCCACGATCTGCAAATACGAAAATGGTGATATCTCAATGGATATTGAAACTTTATACGAAATCAGTCAGGTTTTGCAGGTGTCTGTCCCGCAGCTGACAGACATAGGACGGCTGCAGGAAGAAGCAGATCACTCTTCTGCATACGCAGCCCGGAAAAGTCCGTTTTTCCAGGCAAAGATGTTATATTTTTATTTTTATGACGGCCGCTATAACCGTATGAAAGATGGTGTAATCAATATCCACGAAAAAGAAGAGAATGGCAGTTACCGTGCGACGCTTTCTATCTGTTCCGTATCCGGGAATGGAAGAAGCAGTGAGAGTTATTATAATGGAAGCGTTTTGTACAGTGATATGCTGATTCGATTTTCCTTTGTCAATCAGTACAATCCGCTGGAAGAAGATCTGCTTTATATTTTCAATCCGCTGGAGTTTCGAACACATACCGATGGGCTGCTTTGCGGTATCTCCAGTGCAGATTTGATGCCATGTGCATTCAAATGCCTGGTGGCACTGGAAAAACAGGAATTGAATGAAGAACTGCGGAAGCATCTGCTCTTTACCAAAACGGAGCTGCAGAGGTGGAAAAAACTGAATATGCTACTGATTGATAATTATGAGACAGGAAGCAGGCAGGTGTGATGCTATAACAGATAGAAGCGGTGTGATGCTGTAACTTTACAAGACAGGGATTGTCTGATAAACTTAAATTTAACAGAAAACAGAAGAAAAACCGGTGAAAATATTTGATAAGGAGAAGAAGGGTTATGAAAAAACAATGGATTGGATTTATGATAGCCGGAATGTTAGTGGCAGCAGTACCAACAAATTTAATATTAAGCCGGCAGAATATGGAGAGAAAATAAAACTTGCTCTGTATTATAAAGGAAAGAAGATTGGAAAAGATAGTTGCGATTACAATGATGAAGTGTGGTACAGCAACAGAGTTACGGAAGGCATGACACAGAAGCAGGTACGCTATACATGGGGTGCTCCAAGCAGCACCAGCAGCAGTTCTTATAGATTTACTTATTGGAACTGGGATGACGGATCCATGGTAAGCTTCCGAAATGGAGTGGTAGATTACTGGTTTGATGCGGCGAATTAAAAGTTATGGCGGAGGTTTTAGAATGTGCAAATGAACAAATTCCCCGAAGGCACGCTCTCGCTACCTCACATTGGCAGCGGTACATAACCGACCAAAATACGGTCGCTAAGTACCGGCCATGTTCGAGTACCTTCTCTGGAATTGTTCATTTGCACATGCAATACTATGATATGAGTGTCGAAAGGTCTTTTGCCATTCATTATTGCCTGTCGGCTATTTGCCGACAGGCTTTTCTTGTGTGAAAAATAAATGTAAGGTATAATATATGCTACCAGAGTTAAAAGGTTACGAAGGAGTTCAGTATGGAAAAGGAGAAAAATTTAACAAACAGGTATCATACCCCGTCATTGATCGTGATGCTTACCCATGAGGATCAGACTGTTCAAAACGCATATGAGATTTTTGATGCATATAAGGATTCTGATGCAGAATACTGGGGATTTAAGGAAGAGCCGCTCCCCCTTTCCCAGATGAAAGACCTTTATGCATATATGAAAAGCTGTGGCAAAAAAACAGTTCTGGAAGTGGTTGCATATACACAGGCGGAGTGTATGTCAGGTGCAAAAATGGCAGCAGAATGTGGCTGTGATCTTTTGATGGGGACTATTTATTCAGATGCTGTGAATGAATTTTGCAGGGAAAATGGAATCAAATATATGCCATTTGTAGGAGAAATCCATGATCGCCCATCCGTTCTGGAGGGAACCTGCGAAGAGATGATCTTTCAGGCCAGAGAATATCTTGCGAAAGGTGTCTATGGAATTGATCTTCTGGGATACAGATATACAGGAGATGCAGCCAGGCTGAATGAAGAGTTTGTAAGAGCTGTGGATGCACCGGTCTGCATAGCAGGAAGCATCAATGGTTATCAGAGACTGAATGGGATCAGGAAAGCAGCCCCGTGGGCATTTACAATAGGCAGTGCTTTTTTTGAAAACAAGTTTGACGGTAATTTCGGAGAACAGATCAATAAAGTTTGTCAGTACATAAAAAGAGAGAAGATAACATGATAAAAAAATATTATCCATATGAATATGCCGAAAGTGTATTTATGATTGACTACCAAAAGCTATATCAGAAAGGTTTTCGGGGAATTATTTTTGACATAGACAATACATTGGTACACCATGGTGACGATTCCACACCGGAAATTGATGACCTGTTTCGTAAAATTCAGGGACTTGGTCTGAAAACATTGCTGTTGTCAAATAATGACAGAGGAAGAGTGGAACGATTTATTAAAAATATAGATACACCTTACATCTGCGATGCGTATAAACCAAATCCTCAAAATTATCTGAAAGCAGTGGAGATGCTGAATATAAAAAAAGAAGAGGCAGTGGTTATAGGGGATCAGGTATTTACAGATATTCTGGGAGCAAACAGAAGTGGTCTTGCCAGTATTCTTGTCAGGTTTATCAGGCAGGATGATGAAAAGTGGATCGGAAAACGGAGATACGTTGAATATGCAATCCTGGAATGCTGGAAACGTGATAAAAGCTGTTACAGGAGAATTGGTGATATTTATACAGAAGGAACGGCCAAAAATATGAAGAAAAAGAAAGAAAAAAAGCTTTTTTGTGAGATCTGTCCGCTTACGTATGAAATTTCAAAGTCAAAAGAGGTATGTAAAAGACATATACAGGATTTTGCAGGCAAAGAGAAATTTAGTACTGTAAAACAAAAAGAGAAGCTGCCAAATCTGGTGTTCAGCTACAACTCCGGCCTCATAAAAAAAGGAAAAGGAATAGATCCCGTGCTTCAGAAAAACAAGGCAAGAAACATTCGCCTTGCATCCTCCAGGATAAATGGGATGATCATTCATCCTGGAGAGACTTTTTCGTTCTGGAGGACTGTAGGGAAAATATCAAAGAGGAAGGGTTACCGGGATGGTCGTATTATTATAGGAGATAAGCTTATGCCCGGGCTTGGAGGCGGACTTTGCAATCTTGGAAATACCATTCATCTTCTTGTGCTTCACAGCCCTCTTACCGTAACAGAATTTCACAGCCATTCAGATGCACTTGCACCGGATCATGGTAAGCGTGTTCCATTCAGTTCCGGGACATCTGTCAGCTATAATTATATAGACTACAGGTTCAAAAATAATACAGATCAGAATGTACAGCTTCTGTTATGGTGTGAAAACGGGAAATTATGCGGAGAGCTGAGAAGCGAGAGGGAATTTCCTCACTATTATGAAATTATTGAAGAGAACCACCATTTCCATAAAGAAAAAGAGAAATTTTTCAGAATTTCACAAATTTACCGGAATGTGATCGACAGAGCCACCGGTGAAATAACAGACAAACAGCTCATTCGGGATAATCATTCAGAAGTAATGTATGATTATGACCAGATTCCGCAGGAATTAATACGGTAAAAGCTGGTTCAACAGCCCTCTGCCTTTCGAAATCATAGAAATCGGTGCAGCGAAACTGAATGAAAAGAAAGAAATTGTGGATAGCTTTCAGCGTCTGATCAAGACACAGGTGTACAACTGGATTCATGACAGTATCCATGAAGTGATTCATATGAATTACAAGGATCTGCAGAATGGAACTGTTTTTCCTCAAGCAGTGACAGAATTTATAGAATGGTGTGGCGAAGAATATTATTTGCCATCCGCTATGAGGAAAACGGCGAACGAAGAGCTCTGGAATTTGCAGCAGATAAAATGGGCGTAGAAAAGCAAATGGAGTTCCATCGGGCACTGGGAGATGCGTATTATACTGCATGTATTTTGCAAAAAATAGAAGATGAATATATTTTCCCAATTCTTCTCTGGATGTATATCAGAATCCTAAAAGCCGGCGTAAAGAGATATATGTGTCCTATCCAACCTATGATAAATATGTGTCAAGGGAATTTTACTCCCGGGAAAAAGCCATGAAGGACAGAGAAGTAACCAGTACAAGGTGTCTTTTGTGCCATAATCCTGCCAAGCGGAAGATCCGATGGTTTATGAATAATTCCAAGGTATATTATAGTGTGTCTCTTTGCCAGGAACACGGCTATGTGTCAGGGAAAATCAGAATCCGGCGAACAGAAGATAATATGTACTATGTGATCAAGATGCTTACCAACATAACATCAGAAGAAGCCGATGAAATCCGGCAGAAACGCGACGCCCACCGTGCGAAAAAATGGATAAAAAAAGAAGAAAAATAAGAAACTAACAATTGGTTAATAGAAAAATCCTGGGCAAAACCGTTTGCTGAAAAAATATTCCCCCTGATCAACGAAGAAAATTTTTCTGTCCTTTATAATGATAAAGCTTCCCGCCCAAATACTCCTGTAAATGTGATTGTTGGCGGCATGGTGCTTGAACAGCTTATGGGACTGACAGATGAGGAATTCATGGATTCCCTTATGGTTGCTTCTAATATCCGGAAGCTTGGACGGATGGAGCTCCTTTATACCTGTGTTGCTGACCTTGTATCTTTTCTCCACCGTACCGGGATGGACGACCTTCTGGGAGGTATGGAACACTATTATGACCCTAATGATTATAACCGGGTTATTTATCATAGCAAAAGTGAAGATGCATCAGACAGGATTAAACAGATCCTTGCTGACGCAGACAAACTTCTTGTCGAATGTGAAGGGGCTTGTGATGAAAGTTCTGCCTATCAGTTACTGGTACGTGTTTTAAAAGAACAGACGGTTGTGGAAGAATCCGGTGCAAGACGGCTGAAAACCAAAGAAGATGGAGCTAATAATGGTTCCATCGTAACAGATTACCAGTATGAAAAAACACACATAGTGACAGCCAGTTCCTGAAGGAAACCGTTAACGCCATGGAAAAAACAGAGAAACCAACAGTACTTATAACAGATGGGGCCTATAGCGGCAGGGACAATACAGATGCTGCGGCAGAAAAAAACATTGACCTTGTAACAACAGATCTGTTCCCAAAATCAGCTGACAGAGCAGAAATAGTGGTGCATTTTCTTACCCAAAACAGAGCTAACAGCGGATATTTGTTGTTTTATATGAAATTTTCAAGGAACATAGATTTCTATGGGCGATAATTATTATGTTTTGACACCCATATCATACTATTTTTTTTGCAAACACTATTTTAAAATGTGCGGCATTTCCATTCCTTACACCTGCCAGGAAACCTCCGCAAATTTTTATTTACTATTCATCACGAATCCATTGCCTGGCAATTTCTATGTCTATTTGCAGTGCTGAGGCGATTTGTTCGACAGGTAATCCGAGTTTGCTAAGGGCAATAGTATCTTCTTTTTTAGCAAGTATTTTACCTTTTGAAATGCCATCTGCAACGCCAGCTTTTATACCAGCTTTCATGCCGTCTTTCATACCAGCCGCAACACCCGCCTCATACTCAGCTTTCCGCAATTTCCGTTCTTCCTCTTCTTTGTCATATTCAAAAATACTCATAGAGATTACCTCCGATTTATTTGCACGAAGAAATTCGGAAAGAATGTTATTAAGGATACATTCATCGACTGCCAGCTTAACTGCTTCGTTCAATTCAAATTCCTTCGCATATTTTCGAACACGATTTGCCAGGAACTTTAAGAAAAATATGCTTTGAGAATATGTTATCATAGAACTCTCAATGTTTCAATAAAAAAGCAGAAAGAAAATAAATACAACATAAACAATAAGAAATATAAATGTCTGAAATTAGATGAAAATATTATAAAAATAAAGAAGCGGAAAATTCCGTTTGCTGTTCATGTTGGTATATACTATAATAGAAAAAAGCACCGGAAAATTATATGATGGAAAGGGAGATGCAAATGAAAAGTGTAAAGAAATTCAGGGCTTTTTTAGGCGGTTTTATTCTTTTTCTGGCACTGATGTTTACAGTGGATTCTGTGGATGTCAAAGCGGCGGGACCGAAGCTGAATAAAAAGAAGATTACCATCTATGTAGGGCACACAGGAAAGCTGAAAGTAAACAATGCCGGGAAGAAAGTGAAATGGACTTCTTCGAAAAAGCAGATCGCAGCTGTTTCTTCTAAGGGAGTTGTAAAAGGGAAGAAAGCGGGAAGTGCGGTGATCACTGCGGCAGCAGGAAACAAAAAGTGGACATGCAAAGTTACTGTTCGAAATAACGTATCGGTAAGCAAAGGTGCAATCAAGATTTTGCCTGGTAAGTCAAAGAAGGTCAATATTAAAATTCAGAAAGATGTAAATAACATACGATTTAAAATTAAAGATCCGAAGGTTGTTTCCTGTAAATGGGGCAAATGGAAAGGAATGTCGGTTCCTCTGACAATTACAGCGAAACAGTCCGGTTCCACTTATATAACGCTTACAAATACTTACAGCAAAGAAAAAGTAAAAATTAATGTTACTGTCCCTGCTGAATGGGACGATGTAAAAGTAGTAATTCCGGAAACTATTGGTGAACAGGGTTATGAGTCAAACCGTATGAAGATCAGTAACTACAGTTTTTATAAACCATATGATTGGCAGGATGGTTACTATATGAATGTAGATTTCAAGATGGTACAATATGGCAAGCCAGGAAAAACAAACTGGGGCGAATACGTTTTCTTTTATGATAAGAACGGAAATATCCTGGATAAATCACAGCTGTATGCAAGTGCACTGGCAGTGGGAAAATCATTTAGTGATGAGTTGTTAGTTCCGGAGGGAACAGCTAAAATCGTATTTATGGAGTATCCGGATGTGTCAGGAGATCATAACAACAGCGGAAATGATAATGGCGGAACGCAGGATGGCGATAATTCCTCCACAAAAGATCCTTTAAAATGGGACGCTTCTGATCTTAAGAAAATGAACAGTTATGCGGATAAGGCGGCTGAATGGGCAAAAAAAGCATTTGATTATGCATCCAAAGCCAAGAAACAGTCAGGCATGAGCCAGAATTATACGGCAATGGCAATAACAGCCCTTAAGATGGCAAAAAGTCATATGCAGAATGCCTATGATTATGCGATTGTGAAGGAGGATGCAAATCTGATAGACGCAGATGGCAATCCGGCTGGTACTTTGCAGGAGCACACGCAGGAACTTTTGAGTGTATTTGATGGATTGGACGATCACAGATACAGATACGATTTATAATATGGCAACGGATGCCATGACAAAAACGGCTACATACAAAGTTTTGACAGCAAGATTGCTTCTGTAAAACCCTGGTGGAAATAGCATAATGGATTTTTTAAAACGTTCACAAAAAATCTGACAAGCCCCAAAAGCAGAAACAAAAATGCCCTGAACTTCCGGAGATGATCCTACAGATATCTCCCTTGGTTCAGGGCATTTTTTATTTTATATTTCCATACCGATCAAATGCGTTCGACTTGAATGAGCAGCAAGTGTTTTGACCTGTCTGGAATTATTTTGCAAATTCTTCCAGCAATTCAGCGATACGATCCTGGCAGCCGCCGCAGAGGGTTCCGGCTTCGGTTGCTTCACCGATTGCATCAACGGTAGTATGACCTTCGTCATACGCTTTTTTGATATCTCCGGCTGTCACATCAGCACAGAAACAGATGGTTTCATTTAAATCCATACTGGCACCTCCGTGGAAATGAATTTATTCTGGTCGGAGAAAACTCCAACTTCTGCGTGCGTTCGACTTGAATATTATTCTCCGAAGTATCTCTTAAGCAGACCTGCGAATGCTTTTCCATGTCTTGCTTCGTCTCTTGCCATTTCATGAACGGTGTCATGGATTGCATCCAGGTTCAGAGCTTTTGCACGTTTTGCCAGATCTGTTTTACCTGCGGTAGCACCGTTTTCTGCTTCTACACGCATTTCCAGGTTTTTCTTTGTGCTGTCTGTTACAACTTCACCAAGCAGTTCTGCAAATTTAGCAGCGTGCTCAGCTTCTTCATAAGCTGCTTTTTCCCAGTAAAGACCGATTTCCGGATAACCTTCTCTGTGAGCAACTCTTGCCATAGCCAGGTACATACCTACTTCAGAACATTCACCCTCGAAGTTTGCTCTCAGGTCAGCTTTGATGTCTTCCGGAACATCAGAAGCGATACCTACTTCGTGCTCTGCAGCCCATGCCATTGTTGTATCCATCTCTTTGAATTTAGAAGCCGGTGCTTTACATACTGGACAGACTTCCGGAGCTGCTTCGCCTTCATAAACATAACCACATACTGTACATACAAATTTTGCCATTTTTTTGATCTCCTTTTCACTTTGATTTTTAATAAGCTAATCCTGGGATGTCCAAAACTTTTACGCTCTGAACATTCACAGGTTGAATCCTTGCTATTAATAATAGTAATTGTTACTGATATTAAGATAGCACATCTTTTGCTTTCCGTCAAGACTTTTTTAATAGTTTTTTTCATTAAGTTTTGCGGGGTTTTTACTGTAGTGTGTTTAACAACAGAATTTTCCTGTTTTAGCAGATATCTATATTATGCTAAACATTTTTTGCAGATTCCGTAAAAAGTAGTCGTGTGACTTCTGATTTTGCCATCAAAATTTTTTTGTGCTGCGATGGTGATCTCCTCGTTATCATCCAGGAAGATATCTTCTACACAATGGCATCTTTCACACACAAAGTGATCGTGTGGTGTGATCCTGCCATCGAAACGGTCAGCACTATCTCGCATATTTAACTTGAGGATCTGTCCGGTCTCAGAGAGCAGGGACAGATTGCGGTAAACCGTACCGAGACTGATATTTGGAAAGCTCTCCCGCAAATTCATGTAAACCATATCAGCAGTCGGATGTTCTTCCGAGTGAGCAAGAAAATCCCGGATGGCTTCTCGCTGTTTACTGTACTTTAAAACTGCCATAATGTTCTCCTTTAGATAAATGATGCCAAGCTTAAAAATTTCAAGTTAATCCTGATATCATAATATTAGTAATAGTTATTATTATAATAATCTAAAAAAAACCGTTTGTCAATGCTTTTATTTTACAAAAAGATTGACTATACTAATATCGGATAGCATTTCAGGAATATACGGTAAGCAACAGGAAAATAATGGATATCAGGAGGAAATACAATGGAAAAAACATATGATCTGATTATCATTGGTTCGGGCCCTGCAGGTTTAAGTGCTGCGATCTATGCCCAGAGAGCGGGACTGGATACTCTGGTTCTGGAAAAGGAATATATCAGTGGAGGACAGGTAGTGAACACGGCAGAGGTGGATAATTATCCGGGACTGCCGGGAATGAATGGATATGAGCTTGGCATGAAATTCCGTTCTCATGCGGATGCACTGGAGGCGAAATTTCAGATTGCAGAAGTAAAAGACATTATAATAGAAGAAACACAGAAAACGGTGCGTACAAACGAAGGTGATTTTTATGCAAAAAATATTATCATCAGTACGGGGGCAAGCCACAGAAAACTGGGCGTTCCGGGTGAAAAAGAGCTGGCAGGCATGGGTGTTTCTTACTGTGCGACCTGTGATGGAGCGTTCTTCAGGGGAAGAACGGTTGCCGTAGTAGGGGGCGGAGATGTGGCAGTCGGCGATGCCCTGTTTCTGGCACGGGGATGTGAGAAAGTATATCTGATCCACAGAAGAGATGAGCTGCGTGCGGCAAAGAGTCTGCAAAAGAAATTAATGGATCTGCCGAATGTGGAGATTATCTGGGATACCGTTGTCAATGAAATCTGCGGTGAAGATCAGGTAGAGGCACTGTTTATTGAAAATAAGAAAACAGGTGCGAAGAAACATCTTCCTGTGGATGGTGTGTTTGTAGCTGTCGGTATGAAACCAAATACGAACATGGTTCCGGATGAAATTAAAAAAGATGAGGCAGGTTATATCGTGGCAGATGAAAATTGTGTCACAAATGTTACGGGAATCTTTGCAGCCGGTGATGTGCGTACAAAAATGTTACGTCAGATTATTACAGCCGCAGCAGATGGTGCAAATGCAGTAGAGTCCGTTCAGCACGGTATTTAATGCTAATATCCGGAACAAAGCGGAATATACGTGAATTGCAGAAGTATAAAATAATTTGCAGAGCCTCTTTTAAAGTCAAATACGGCTTCATATCTGTGAAAAAATATTTGAAAAATGTATGAAATCCTTATAAAAGATATTAATTACTGTTGACAAAACACCTCCGGTTTGTTATGATTAGCGTGTAAAAAATGTAACAGTTTTGTAATAAATGAAAATTACACAGTGTTTTCAATACATGGAGGTAGATATAAGTAATGAAAAGAGGAGTAGTAAAAGTCACTGCATGTTGTCTTGCAGGAAGCGTTATTTTCGCAAGCACCGGTCTTACCGCTTTTGCAGCAGGGGAGATGCCATTAGCAGGAATCGGAGCTGAGATCATTGCAAGTCAGGAAAAGAAGGAAAATTCTGGAACAAAAAAAGTGATCGCAACCGGTTACGACAGTCTGGTAATTGCTCAGGTTGATGAATATGTAAATATTCGTGATGAAGCAAGCACAGAGACAGGTCAGATCGTTGGAAAGTTATATAACAATTCAGCAGCAGAGATCATTGGTCAGACAGGTGACTGGTACCTGATCAAATCCGGAGATGTTACAGGATATGTAAACAAAGATTATTTTGTAACAGGTGCACAGGCAGAAGAGCTGGCAGCAGAAGTCGGAGATGATGTAGCTACGGTAAATACAGAGACTCTGATGGTTCGTAAGAAAGCAAGCACCGATTCCGATATTATCGCACTGGTTGGAGACTCACAGCAGCTTCAGGTTATTGATCAGGAAGACGGCTGGGTAAAAGTAGCAGTTGATAATGACGTAGTTGGATATGTTTCCAGCGACTATGTAGATTGTGAAACAAAATTTGTAGAGGCAGAATCCATCGAAACGAGTACAGCAAGAGAAGAGGCAGTACAGAGTGCTCTGGATCGTGCAGATCAGATGAAAGAAGCAGCAATCAATGCGATGAACAATGCGGATGCAAACGAAGCAGCATATGCAGCACAGGAAGCAATCGTAGCAGCGGCAGAAGCAAAACAGCTTGCATCTGAGCAGGAATTAGATTATAACGTACAGGAAATCGCTTCTACCGCAGTAAGTTCTGCAGATGAAGCACAGTATGCAGCATATATGGCTGAACAGTATCAGGCAGCAGCAGAGGCACAGGCAGCAGCAGAAGCGGAAGCAGCACGCCAGCAGGCAGAAGCAGAAGCAGCGTATGCAGCACAGCAGCAGGCACAGGCATCTCAGCAGCAGAATCAGAACTGGAGCGGTGATCAGACACAGCAGGAAACACAGGCACCGTCCACAACAACGGATACAACGACAACACCGGATTACACAACAGGTGATACCACAACAACACCGGACTACACGACAGGTGATGCGACAACAACACCAGATTACAGCACAGGTGATGTTACCGTTACTCCGGATTACGGCACAGGCGATACAACGACAACACCGGATTATACAACAGGTGATACCACCGGAAGTACAACGACAGACAGCTCTGCACCATCGGGTTCTGACTATACCGGAGATGTTCCACAGTCAAATGCAAGCAGTTCTGATTCTCTCAGACAGAGCGTTGTAAACTATGCACTTCAGTTTGTTGGTAATCCATATGTATATGGTGGTACAAGCCTGACAAACGGAACAGACTGCTCCGGATTTACACAGTCTGTCCTGGCAAACTTCGGAATCAGCATTTCACGTACAGCTGCATCTCAGTCAGGCGGCGGTACTGCAGTAGATATGAGCAATTTACAGCCGGGCGATCTGTTGTTCTATGATAACGGAAGCGGTATCGGACACGTATCCATGTACATCGGCAATGGTCAGGTTGTTCACGCAAGTAACGAACAGACCGGTATCATCGTATCAAGCGTAGATTACAGAACCGCTTGTGCAGCAAGAAGTTACTTTTAAGAATAAGATTAATTGAACAGAGAACTAAAACGGGAGTGTTCGCAAGAACGCTCCCTTCTTACGTTATAAGGAAAAATACTGCGTTTCTGCGGAGTGTTTATCTTAATTGAAGGTTGAAGGCTGATAAGATAGATTTGTTGCATATTGTTTGCGGAAGCGGAAGTCTTCTGGAATTAAGATGAAATAATTAGATAATTTTAAATATTTACACGGTGATTAAGACAATTCTAATTAAATAGAAAAACAATAAAAAAAGCCGTTTGGCAAAATGCACAAAAGATTTGAGATATAAACAGAGTGTGGATAAATTCCTGTGGATTCACGCACGAGTTATCCACAGTAAAAAATGTCGAATTTGCTGAAAAATAGAGTTATACACTGAGTTATCAACATTATCCACATTTTTTGTGCACAAAGGCAGTGTTTATAAATTCCAAAAAACAAACGCACGTTTTGTGAAGAAATGATAAGTGATGTTTTCAAACGTCAAAAAAGTGAAAAATCGCATATTTGTATACTTATAAAAAATGAGTGAATTATCAGAAAATTATAATTTGCTCATGGAAAGTATCATGTTAATCGGTTCCCCTTTTATTCCCTTAAGTAAATATCCAAAGAGCTGCTCAGAATCGCACGCCAGGCAACAATTTTTGCAGCCGGAAATGAAGAAAGCGATCGTAACAGTAAAAGTAAAATAAAAAGTTGTGGCGGAGGTTTCAGAATGTGCAAATGAACGCCATAGAAATGATTTTATAAAATATGACGCCATGATGATTCGAAAACAATCTCCTGACACGCTGCGTTTCCTGTTCGGTTC
>ERZ832522.1610-NODE-1610-length-29875-cov-12.125822_pt1 | contig 29875 bp, 21 predicted proteins | sample MGYA00519951_ERZ832522 | MGnify/ENA primary metagenome ERZ832522 (study PRJEB31850, sample SAMEA3708728) | human gut metagenome | biome: human gut; feature: human-associated habitat; material: faeces | place: China | collected 2014 ... | reverse complement strand
CATGGAAATTCTGTCTGTATTTCTTCTCAGGTGGGATGCCGCTTTGAAATTGATTCCAAAGCAGGTACCAAAAGAGTTAAGAAAATTGAAAACGAAATTGCCAAAAAAGAAAAAAGTCTGCTGAAATACGGTACCTGGGCATATTATGGAAATGGAAATGGAAGATTTCCATCCGATCGTTATCTTTTTTGGACTTCTTTAGACACCAATAAAGTAGGTGTTAACCAAAAAATCCCAGTTATTATCAGCACAACAGATGGCAAATTCTATGTTTCCGAAACAACAACTGCTACTCGCTCCAAAAAAACTTATGTGACAATCCTTGCAACTGTAAAAACGCTAAACGATTACAAAAAATATCTTTCTTCAGATCAAAAATACGATACTTTGCAGGACGCTTACGATGCATATGAAAAGCTACTTACCGAAGGTAAATATATGAAATATAAGGATACCCTGCCGGAACCATAAAAAACTCCCTGTTCAGACCAGAAATAAAATATTTCCGGCCGGGCAGGGAATTTCTTTCTTTACTGATTATCATACCGCATCCTTACACACTCTCTGAATATGCATTGCCAGATATCCTGTCTCTGTTTCATCCAGCTTATGTCCAATACATCCTTCCAGGTTTTTACAGATGTCAGTGGCAACCTTATAGGCCTGGGGATACTGATCCAGCATATATTCATTCATGTCCAGATTCAGCTTCTCTCCTGTAGATGCACGCGCTACCATATACTTCATATGGTTCATCAGACGATTATAGGACAGTGACAGTACATCGATTGGCTTACCTGTTGCTTTCTCGATCATATCTATACACCCTCTCACTGCTCTCGCAGTCTGCATGGCAACAGATACCTTCTCGTCACCAATTGCAGAATGAATATGCAATGCCACATATCCAACCTCATGATCATCAATCTCTATCTGAAGTCTTTCTCTCAGAATTGTTTTCAGTGTTTCCGCAACTTTAAATTCACTGTAGAAAAGAACCTTGATATCCTCTGTCAGCGGATTGCTGATCTGCTCATTTCTGCGGATTCTTGCGACTGCAAAAGAAATATGGTCAGCAAGTGGAAAAAGAATTCCTCTGTCTATGGAATCTCCAAACACTTTCTGTGACTCTGTCAGAATTGCATCTGCAATCTCCAGATACTCCGGCTCTATTCCCTTTACCAGTTCCTTCGCAGATCCACGCTCTGTCTCCTGTTCCAGACGATATGTAGTGCATCCCTCCGGCTTATCAAAACGCTGGCTGACCTTTTTTCCAAAGCCAACACCTTTGCCAAGAATCACATACTCCTTATTTTCATCCATATCAATGGCTATAACACCATTATTATTTAATACCTTGCTAACTCTGTACATCTCTGTCATAATCCCCTCTATAAAAATTTATTGCCATTATAACAATTTTCCCTTTGCCCTTAAAGCATGTTTGATATAGTTTACCATATTTTGAATAAGAATCCTACCCGTCACACAAATTTGATACATTTTTGATTCCCAGATTTCTCCTGCAAAAAGTCATGCTTTTCAATTCACATGCGTAAAAAAACAGCCAGATAATCAAGATATCATCTCTTTTGATCATCCAACTGTTTTTTGACATGTTTAACTTCGTTATTTCTATATTATAACAATATTATTCCAGTGTCTCCACCGCAAACAACGGTTCACCGGCCTTGATCTCACCGTTTGCCAGAAGTCTGATCCTCTGGTTGTCTTCCGGTTCAGTATCAAGGATAGGGGAAGTGATAGACGGAGCATTAGCAGTTAAGAACTCCAAATCCAGTTTCATCATCGGATCACCTTTTTTCACTTTCTGACCCTCTGTTACCAGGATTTCGAAGCCTTTTCCTTCCAGTTTTACAGTGTCGATTCCCATATGAAGAAGCATAGGGATACCGGAATCTGTCTGGAAACCTATAGCATGTTTTGTATCAAAAATAAACTCAACTTCACCGTCTGCAGGTGCATATACAGTACCTTCTGTTGGTGTCACCACTGCACCGTCACCCATCATTTTTCCTGCAAATCCTTCATCCGGTGCAGTAGAAAGATCTGCTGCGATTCCGTCTACAGGGCTGTAAATGATTGCTGTTTTTCTGATCTTTTCTTCTTTTACAGGTGCCAAGGACTGTGCTGTACCTGCATTTTTGTCCTCAACCTCTGCACTGTTCTGTCCATCTGCATTTCCTGCTGCAGCATTTTCCTGTACCTGTACATTATCCGGTGTCTCATCTGCGAATTCGTTGGGAGCAGTCTCCAGATATTCTTCCAGCTTCGTCTTGATAACAGTTACATGAGGTCCATAGATAACCTGTACGCCCTGTCCTTTTTTTACGATTCCTCTGGAATCTGTCTGTTTCAGAAGTTCATCACGAACTTTCTCAGGCTCTGCAACTGTGATACGAAGTCTGGTCGCACAACAGTCAACATCTACGATATTTTTCTTTCCGCCAAGGCCTCTGGTGATCAGTTCACTTACCGGATCACCGGAGGTTGCTGCAGCTGCACCGGCTGTCTTTCCGGCTTCTTTTCTTGCATTTACATCAGCTTTTGTATAAAGCTTTGTCTCTGTATCATCATCTTCACGTCCAGGAGTCTTGAAATTAAATTTCCTGATCATAAATGTAAAGATTACATAATACAGGATAAAGTAAATAATACCAACCGGAATGATCCTCAGCCAGCTTGTTTTTGCATTTCCCTGCAGAATGCCAAAGAGGAACAGGTCAAGGAAACCTCCTGAGAAAGTAAGTCCTACTGCAATATTCAGCATATGTGCGATCATATAAGCCGCACCTGCCAGGATCACCTGGACTACGAACAATGCCGGAGCTACAAACAGGAATGAGAATTCCAGCGGTTCAGTGATACCAGTAAACATACATGCCAGCGCTGCGGAAAGAAGAAGTCCGCCTGCCGCTTTTTTCTTCTCAGGTTTTGCACAGCGATACATAGCCAGCGCTGCTCCCGGAAGACCAAAAATCATAAAGATAAACTCACCAGAGAAATATCTGGTTGCATCCGCACTGAAATGTGCTATATTTGCAGAATCAGCAAGCTGCGCAAAGAAGATATTCTGTCCGCCCTGCACCATCTGTCCTGCAACTTCCATAGTTCCGCCCACTGCGGTCTGCCAGAATGGCATATAAAATACATGATGCAGCCCAAAGGGGATCAGTGCTCGTTTAATAATACCAAAAATCAGAGTTCCCAGATATCCACTGCCTGTTACCAGACCGCCCAGAGCATAAATACCGTTCTGAACTGCCGGCCATACAAAATACATCAGGATTCCCACAAACATATATACGATCGTAGAAATGATCGGTATAAATCTTGAGCCGCCAAAGAATGACAGCGCATTCGGAAGCACAATTTTGTGGAAACGGTTATGAAGTGCCGCAACACCAAGGCCTACGATAATACCGCCGAATACACCCATCTGCAGAGACTGGATCCCGCATACAGAAGTAATGGTTCCTTCCAGTACATCTGCTGCTATCTGACCATCTGCTGTGATTTCATTGTTGATAAGAAGCATGGCACTGACAGCCACATTCATAACGAAATATGCAATCAGCGCAGAAAGAGCTGCAACCTCTTTCTCTTTCTTTGCCATACCAATGGCAACACCAACAGCAAAGATCAGCGGCAGATTGTCAAATACAGCACTTCCAACCTTGTTCATAATGATCAGAAGAGAATTAAGTAATGTTCCACTTCCCAGGATCTTCTGCAATCCATAGGTAGCGATGGTTGTTTCATTTGTAAAGGAACTGCCGATACCAAGCAGCAAACCTGCAACAGGGAGAATTGCGATTGGAAGCATAAAGGATCTTCCCACACGCTGCAAAACTCCAAAAATCTTGTCTTTCATGTTCTTTTGTCTCCTTTTCCTTATTCGTGCGAATAAACCGTCTTGTTTCCGGGAGATCAAAACCTTCTGACATATGATTATTCCGCGTTTTACCACATAAAACACATCAAAAAAAGGCACTAACCCCCATAAACATTAAAAAATAACATTTATGACCGGTTAATGCCTGCCTGTCCAGTAACACACCAAATCCGTGCTATACTATAAAGGATTATTTATTCCCTGTCAAGATACTCAGGAAAATATTTTACAAAATATTTTTGCATTTCACGAATCGATCTCTGTAATGACCATTTATTATTTTTCAAAGCCGCAACATTCTCTGCATCCTTCTGATCTGATAGAAATTTATTGATTTCCCACTGCTGCAGGCGGCATCACTCTGTCTTCCCATTTTAATCCATTCAGATCTACAGAAATGTGCACCCATTCATCGCTGAGTTTAAGCTCTTTTCAGGGGGATTTTATCTGTTTCTCTCTTCCAGATATTCCAGACATTCATTCACATCTTTAATACCAAGTTCCTTGCGTACTTTATCCTGAATTTCCACCAGACATTCCAAAAGAAGAGGATTAAACATTCCGCATTCTCCATTTAGGATCATCTCCATTGCCTTTTCATGAGAATATGCTTTCTTATATACCCGGTCACTTACCAGGGCATCATACACATCTGCCAGTGATACCACCTGTGCAGATATGGGGATTTCTTCTCCCTTCAGGCCATCCGGATATCCTTTTCCATCATAACGTTCATGATGCCAGCGGCATATTTCATAGGCATATTTCATCATCTCTTCATCATGATACATTTCCAGACTGTCAAGCATCCGGGCACCTATGATCGTGTGCTGTTTCATGGCTTCAAATTCTTCCTTTGTAAGCTTTCCGGGTTTATTCAGAATTTTTTCATCAATTCCAATCTTACCGATATCATGAAGTGCTGAAGCTGTGGCGATCATATGCTGCTGAGACCAGGAAAGATCGTAATTCTCTGATTTTCGCATCAGTTTCTCCAGCAAAAGCTGAGTCAGAATATTAATATGCAGCACATGAAGCCCGCTTTCACCATTTCGGAACTCTACAATCTGACTGAGAATCCCGGTCATCATACGGTTGTTTTTCTCTTTTTCATAAATCTGATCTGTTACCAGATGAATCAGGCGCCTTTGCTTGGCATAAAGCTTGATCATATTGATAACCCGCTGATATACCACCTTAGCATCAAATGGTCTGCTTATATAATCCGAAGCCCCCAGTTCGTAGGCACGGCGGATATAACTCTCTGATCCTTCACTGGAAATCATGATCACCGGTATATCCTCGATCCATTTATCTCTGTTCATATAGGCGAGTACTTCAAATCCATCCATTTTGGGCATAATAATATCCAACAGAACCAATGAGATTTCAGTTCCATACTGCTCTAACATCTTCAGAGCCTCTTCCCCGTCACAGGCCTCCAGTATCCGGTATTCTTTTCCCAGAATTTCCTTAAGTATCTCACGGTTCATTTCAGAATCATCAACAACCAGAAGCTGGGGCAGGTTCCTTTTTTCCATCTTGTCTGTATTTTGCTTCTGCTCCCACCGGGTCACTACTATATTTTTATGTCCCTTGGCCATATACATAAGTCTGTCTGCTTTGGTGATCGCTTCCTCCAATCTGCCATGGGTAAACATAGCTCCACCAATGCTCACTGAAAGCTTCAGACGATTAAAACCCGGAATATGCGTCGCATGGATCTTCTCCTGGATCATACGGAGCTTCTGTGAAAAGACTTCCTTCTCAATTCCGGGCAGGATCAGCAGAAATTCATCTCCTCCATAGCGCACCAGAATATCCGTACGACGGATATAATGCCGAATTACATTCACTACGGTTGTCAGTACCAGGTCTCCTCCATCATGACCATAAGTGTCATTGAACAATTTGAAATCATCCAGATCGATAACTGCAACTCCGGCATTCAAAGACATATTTTTGACTTTTTCCTCAAAATATCTGCGATTATACGCCCCTGTCAGCACATCCCTATACAGCTTTTCGCTATATACAGTCAGCTTTTCCGTCAGTTTTTCATATCCTTCCTCATCAGTCAGTGTGTTTTCGTCCAGCTTTTTCAGCATTTCCATTACATAAGACTCACTGTCAATCTCCAGATACCTTGCAAATACCTGATACATATCAGAATCGAGAAATTCAATTTTGGATGTCTGTTTCTTTTCCTCCAGTGCTTTAAGGGAAATGCAATTCTCACATCTTTTATCTTTATTCCAGAAAGCATAACACTGGCAAAGATTTTCTCTTCCTGCAAGCTTACTTTCCATTCCGGCAGCCTGCAGATCACTCCCTTTCAGGAGACGGACTACATCAAAAATCTCCCGAAGCACCTCCATTTTATTCTCTGCTTCCTGCATCGTCATTTGTTTCCACTCAATCATTATTCCCAGCCTCTCACGAACAACAGCTTTTTTCTGCAATATAAACTTGTATTATTATACCACTTACTCATCATGCAGTACAACAATAATATTTTTTCTTTATTTCATACCCCCTCTGGTTTTGTTGACAATCCACATATGAAAGGGTACACTTTCATTATCAGAAATAAAGGAATGGAGGGCATAGAGATGAGGATACTTCTGATCAACGGAAGCCCAAAAGGCAAAAGAAGTAATTCATTAAAGCTTGCATACAGCTTTATTAAGGGATTGGAAAACGGATGTACGAGTAATAAAGAAGAGTTATCTGTTGATGAACTGCATATAGCTTCAATGAATATAGGTGCGTGTAAGGGATGCTTTACATGCTGGCAGAAAACACCCGGGAGATGCTGTATAAATGATGATATGCAAACAGTCATTAAAAAACTGATTAGTGCTGATCTAATTTTATGGTCTTTTCCACTGTACTATTTTAATGTTCCCGGTATGTTAAAGAATTTGATCGATCGTCAGCTTCCTATGAGTCTTCCTTTTATGAGTTCAAGACAGGACGGATACGGAAGCGGCAGTCATGATGCCAGATATGATATGGAAGGCAAGAGACACGTATTAATCTCTACCTGTGGATTTTATTCTGCTAACGAAAATTATGACAGTGTATTGCGGATGTTTGACCATTTCCTTGGCAGGGGAAATTATACGACCATTTTTTGCGGTCAGGGAGAATTGTTTCGTGTAAAGGAATTGTCAGTGAGAACAAATGAATATCTTGCTGCAGTAAAATGTGCAGGCTCTGAATATGCAATGACAGGAGCAATATCGAAAGAAACAGATGCTGTACTCCATACACTTTTATATCCCAGAGATGTATTTGAAAAAATGGCAGATGCTAGCTGGGGTATTAACAAAACGACCGGAGAGAAAGAACCTGAGGATCTTGTATTTACCCGGCAAATGGCCGCTCTTTACAATAAAGACGCCTATGACGGAAAAGAACGCGTACTTGAGATACATTTTACCGATTTGGATCATACGTATCAGATTCGACTTAACAAGACCGGAAGCCAGATTTTTACAGATGGAAGCCTTTCTCCAACTACTCGCATCGATACACCTTTTTCTGTATGGTCAGCTATTTCTCGTGGAGAAATTGGTGGCGCAGAGGCATTGGGGAAACAGATGTATACGGTATCCGGTGATTTCTCCTTGATGATCAATTGGGATAAATTCTTTGGAAGCACATCTACAGTCAAAAATCCTGAGAAAAAATCTCCAAACATGATTGAGAAGAAAAATCCTTCTATGATGACAATGCTTATATCATGGATTGCCTTTTGGATTGCTGTTTCTATTGCTCCTAAAGTGGGGGCTTTGATAACTCTTATCGTAGTGGCAGGCATACCGTTTATTATGAGAAATCATGAATTTGTGATCTGGGATCAACTCTCTATGATAGCCGTTGCTGTACTTTCCGCAGCAGCAAATGTAACCGGGAATGGAGATATTCCTACAAATATAGGATATCTTGTGTTTGGATTGTTCTGGCTGCTTTCATGCCTGACAAAAGAACCTTTATGCGCTGCTTATGTAAAATACAATTATGGTGGTGAAAGTGCACATAAAAACCCTCTCTTCATGAAGACAAATTATATTCTTGCAGCGGCATGGGGATTGTTATATGTACTGACAGCAGTCTGGATCTTTCTGCTTAAAAAGGACGGCCCACCTCCCGGTGGAACCGTCCTTTCGTTACTTTTTCCAACTATATTTTCACTTTTAATCCTTCTCAAAAAGTGCTTTTTTTCGTTCTATCATCTCATCAATACGGTCAATGTATTCTATAATATTCTTCACATTTTCTACACGGATCAGATTTGTTTCTTTGCCACTGCTTGTCTTGATCTTCTCCGGCAAAACAAGCTTTGTCGTAGATCCGGCACCGCAGGCAATAATTGTCTGGCGTTCTTCCATGATCAAAATGTTATACACCCCTGCCTTGTCCTGCTCTGCATATCCAACATTCTCGAAGTTTCCGGCAATGTTCTTCTGGCGATACAGGTAATATGGCACAAGTCCCATGCGTTCTGCTGACGCTGCTGCCGCCTCGACCATCTGTGTGATCTCAGTCCCCGGGTCCATTGTTCTTCCTTCCTGGCCGAACTTCGCCGCACGTTTGATCGCGAGTGCGTGTACTGTCAGGCTGTCCGGATGAAGCTTCTCGATCTTCTCAAGTGTATCCTGCATATCTGCCGCATCTTCTCCCGGAAGTCCAGCAATCAGATCCATATTGATATTATCGAATCCAAGCTCACGTGCGAGGTGGAAGATTTGTTCTACATCTTCTACCGTATGTTTTCTTCCGACAAGATCCAGTGTCTTCTGCTGCATTGTCTGTGGGTTGACAGAGATGCGGGTTACCGGATATTTGCGGATTACCTCAAGTTTTTCTCGTGTGATGCTGTCCGGTCTTCCGGCTTCAACTGTAAACTCAAGCACATGCTCCAGGTCGAAGTTCTCCCGGATCGTTCCAAGCAGTCGGTCAAGCTGATCTGCCTCGAGTGTTGTCGGTGTTCCTCCACCGATATATACGGTATCCAGCGTCTTTCCCTGCATCAGCTTTGCTGTAGCTTTCAATTCTTTGATCATCGCATCAAGGTAACGATCGACCTGATCTTTCCACTCAGCGATTGGTGAAGAGCTGAAGGAGCAGTAGGAGCAGATGCTTGGACAGAATGGAATTCCTGCATACAGGCTGTATCCATTCTGACAATCCAGTCGATCCAGCAGTGCTTTCTCCCGGCAGGCAATCTCATACGCAATCTGTGCTTTCTTATCTGTGACACAATATTGTTCTTTTAGAAATCCAAAGATTTCTTCTTTTGTCATTCTCTGATCGATTTTCTGCATTACAAGCTTTGTCGGACGGACTCCTGTCAGCATTCCCCAGGCAAGTTCCTGTCCTGTCTGCTTTGAGAGAAACTGATAGACTTTCTTCGTTACATCGCGTTTCTCTTCCTGCACATCTTCTGTCTGCACGCATTCTTCCGGTGCAAGGGAAAAGCAAGTCCCTTCCGGCAAATGTATCTTCACCAGTGGTTCTTGCTTCTCATCTACTGTCTGCACGATATCCTCTTTTGGATAAAATGCTTTTGTGACATGGTATACGTTATAAGTAAATTTGTTCTTCTTACTTTCTATCTTTATCATATGAATGGATTATGCTCCTTCTCAAACTGAACTGATGTCTCTTCCATATGTCCCGGATAGATCTTTGTATCATCCGGAAGTGTCATGATCTTCTCCTGTACAGAGCGGACCAGCTGGCTGCTGCTTCCTGTCGGTAGGTCTGTTCTTCCGATGGAAGCACAGAACAGCGTATCTCCACTAAACAATCTATGTTCTTTTGGTAGGTAATAGCAGCATCCTCCTACGGTATGTCCCGGTGTATGAAGTACATCAACTTCAATTCCTGCGCATTCGATCACCTGACCGTCTCTTACAGGCTGTGCCCCGTGGAATGCGTATTTCGGTCCGTACATACAAGAAACATTCAGTCGGTCATCCTCGATCACCGGAAGTTCGTCTTCGCCTGCGTAAACCGGCACAGGAAAGGCTTTGAGGAAATCATCAATTCCCATAATGTGGTCGAAATGCCCATGTGTCAGAAACAATGCTTTCATTTCTAGTCCATTGTTTTTGATATAATCGACATATTCCTGCGGACATTCTGCCATATCCACTGCAAAACATTCCTTCGTCTCTTCATTGATTACAATATAGCAATTCGTTCCAATTGACCCCAGTACAATACTTTCAACCTTCATTCGTTTTCCTCCATCAGCCTGTTGTTCTCTCAATATCAATTACATTTTCAATCTGTCTGAGCTTTCCGATCACACGGTTCAATTCTTCTCTTCCGTGTACAACAAATCCCATCTCCATTGTCGCTGTACCCTTCTTGCTCGTTCGGGTATTCATGGACTTCACATCAATCTTTTCTTCAGTAAATACCTTTGATACATCCAGCAGAAGACCTCTTCTGTCATCTGCAAATATCTTCAGTTCTGCAAGATACTGACCGCCTTCTTCGAGATCATTATCCTCCCATTCTGCTGTGATCAGACGGGATCTCTCCACATCAGAAAGATTGATGATATTGATACAATCTGTTCTGTGGATCGACATTCCGCGCCCTCTTGTTACAAAACCGACAATCTCATCTCCCGGCACCGGATTACAGCACTTTGAGAAGCGTACTGCCATATCATTGATTCCCTTAACTACGATTCCGCTCTTTGATTTGGCAATGTGTACTCTCTGTTTATTCGCTTCTGAGATCTTCTCTAAAATATTCTCATCCGTGATCTCTTTCTTATGCTCTTTCTTAAATTCATTCTTAGTCTCAGTTTTTACTAGTTCTTTTTTTTCTGCATGCTCTGTCTTCTCAACTTTTGCTGCCTGCTCGACCTTTACAGGTTTCTCTTCTTTTTTCTCAGCTTTTACTTCGACTACAGGCTCTTCTTTTCTGCGGGCTTTGATAACGGCCTGTTTTCTACCGAATCCAAGGAAACCATCGCTTCCTTTTTCGATAACTTCATAATCAAGACGATCACTTGTTACTTCTAACTGAACTAACGCTTCTGTAATCGCATCATCAAGATTCTTTGCTGTTACAGTAATGTAATCCATGAATATATGCCCCCTTACTTATTCTCATTAAAATTCTTAACCATGTTGGCTTTTGAAGCAAGACTTCCCGGTTTCGCATTTGCTCTTGCTTTTTCGAGCTTTTCTTCTCTTTCTATATCAGACATAGAAGAACTTTTTGTTGCAGAAGATTTGATGCTCTTTGTATTTGTCTGAGCCATAGCGTTAATCTTCTCTGCTTTTTCGCCACGTTTTTCTTTCTTCTTCTGCGCTTTTTCTTTATTCTTCTCGATCATGTCATCCACAAAGAAATAGTTGTCGTGGATGGGGGTGGTCTTTAAGCTGCAGTAGCGGCTCACATCGGCCCAGGGCACAGCGGAAACACCGGCTGCCGGACGACCGAACTCCTCGTAGGCGCGGATCAGCTGAGCACACACGGGGTCCTCGCCCCAGATCACATCATCGCCGTAGATCACCACAAAGGGGTCATCCCCGGTAAAGGGCTTTGCCATGCTCACGGCATGGCCCAGACCCAGCGTCTGCTTCTGGCGTACAAAATAGATGTTGGCCAAATTGGAGATGCCAAGGCATTCCTCCAGCATCTTTTCCTTGCCGGGGGCGGCCAGCTTCTCTTCCAGCTCCGGGCTGCGGTCAAAATGGTCCTCGATCACGCTCTGGTTGCGGCCCAGAATGATCAGAATGTCGGTGATGCCGGAACGCACGGCCTCTTCCACCAGATACTGGATGGCGGGCTTGTCCACGATGGGCAGCATGCCCTTGGGCATGGCTTTGGTGGCCGGCAGCACACGGGTGCCAAGACCGGCAGCGGGGATCACAGCTTTGGTTACCTTTTTCATGATAAAAACTCCTTTATAAATCGCATCAGGAGAGAGCGTTCAGCAGAACATCCAGATTGGGGCCCAGCAGCATGCTGCAGCAGGCACCGAACACCATCAGCAGCAGGAGCGACCCCAGCACAGCACCCCAGCTCACACCGCCCTGTGCCGAAAGCACCACGCTGCGCTGGGCATCGTCCGGGAACTCCGCGCGGATGCGCCGGATGTGCTCCGCCGCGCTCTTGCGGTAGAACCACTTGGCAAACATGCCGCGCACCAGCATGAGCGCAAAGCTGGCCAACGACACCACGCGGCCCAGCACCACATAGGTGGAATCGCTCAGGCCCAAAGACAGCGAGCTGCCGGTGATCTGCATCATCTGCAGCAGCGTGGGCACGAACAGCAGCAATTCTGCGGCCAGAAAGGCAAACGCGGGCTTCCAGGCCTTGCGGTAAAAGAAGTAGAACGGCCCGAACAGCAGCGCCGAAAAGCTCAGCGAAATTTTGGTGTGCTGCAGCTGCATCCGGCTGTAATCGTTCAGGTAGGCCGGGGCGGCCGTGCCGATGTAGGTCATCCAGTCGCTGCTGGGGATGCCGTCGATCAGCTCATCCTTCCCGAAAGCGGCCTGCAGGTTGCGGTGCAGCGGGTCCATGGTCTGCTGCTCGTACTGGCGGTAAAAGCGCTCGTAGTCAAAGCCGCCGTGCTGCTCGTCCTGTGCGGCTTTGCGGTCATTGAGCTGCTCATCCGCTTCCGTCTCCGGGGGCAGGGCAGCGCCGCAGCAGCGGCAGATCTCTTCGCTGCGCAGCGTGCGCTCCCCGCAGCTGGGGCAGGTGCGCAGTTCGGCATCCTGATACGGGAAATGCCACTCGTACCCGGCCGCATGGGCGGGGCTGTGGATGCAGCGGCCCAGCTTTTCGTAGCAGGTACGGTGATAGGGGGCACCGCAGTCCGGACAGACCACGATGTCATCTTTCAGGGTCAGCGGCTCACCGCAGCCCTCGCAGGGACAGCCATAATATTTCGGCATGTTTTCCTCCAGTGATAAGGTTCATACTGGTATTATACTCTCCCACCCAGCAAAAGAAAAGGTGAAATTCTTCAAAATTCCAGCAGATCAACCGTTTTTCCTCTTTACTTTACCACAGATTCTCGGTATACTAATGAAGTATCTGTGTATAAACTGTGTCTTTTGGGTCACCCCGAAAGACCGCTTCCCTAAATGTAGATCCAACCCGGAACGAGAGGAACAAGAGAATGATCACCATTGACGAACTGAAAGTGCAGCTTGCCGATTATGCCAAGGCGGTCAAGGACCTGGAAGAGGCTCTGGCCATCGAGGCTTCCCGCAAGCGTGTGCAGGAGCTGGAGCACACCATGTCCCGCCCCGGCTTTTATGATGACGCCGACCTGAGCAAAAAGGTGTTTGACGAGGTGGGCGACCTGAAGGGCAAGCTGAGCCGCTTTGAAAAGCTGCAGGGCCTGTACGATGACGCCGAGACCATGATCGAGATGCTGGACGAGGAGTACGACCCCGCCATGATCCCCGAAGCCGAAGAGGCTGTGAACGCCGTAGGCAAGGCTGTGGATGAGCTGCAGCTCATGACCATGCTGAACGGCGAGTACGACCACAGCAATGCCATCCTCACCTTCCACGCCGGTACCGGCGGCACCGAAGCACAGGACTGGGCCGAGATGCTGTACCGCATGTACAACAAGTGGGCCGTGGCCCACGGCATGACCGTAGAGGTGCTGGACTATCAGGACGGCGACGAAGCCGGCCTGAAGAGCGCTTCCATGATGGTCAAGGGCGCCAACGCCTACGGCCTGCTCAAGAGTGAGAACGGCGTGCACCGCCTGGTGCGTGTGTCGCCCTTTGACGCCAATGCCCGCCGCCAGACCAGCTTTGCTTCGCTGGAAGTGATGCCCGAGCTGGACAACACCATCCAGGTGGACATCCGCCCCGAGGACATCGAAATGCAGGTGTACCGTTCTTCCGGTGCCGGCGGCCAGCACATCAACAAGACTTCTTCCGCAGTGCGTCTGATCCACAAGCCCACCGGCATCGTGGTCAACTGCCAGACCCAGCGCAGCCAGTTCCAGAACCGTGACTACGCCATGGAAATGCTGAAGGCAAAGCTGTATCAGATCGCAAAGCAGCAGCACATGGATAAGATCGACGACATCAAGGGCGTGCAGAACGAGATCGCATGGGGTCACCAGATCCGCAGCTATGTGTTCATGCCCTACACCATGGTCAAGGATCATCGCACCAACTACGAGACCGGCAATGTGGATGCCGTGATGGACGGCGATCTGGACGGTTTCATCTTCGCATACCTCAAGGCCGCAAGCCGCGGGGAGCTGCAGGATACCTGATCTTGAACGTATAAAATGCAAAGGCCGTGCTTCCTTTTATGGAGGCACGGCCTTTTTTGTGTTCTTACGCCAGATCGGGCAGAATGGTATCCCAGAGTTTTTCCTCCTGCCGCAGGGCGTTGAAGCAGCAGTCCAAGTACATTTTGTTTGCCGCTGCAAGGATCGTGCTGCGCAGAAGCAGCTTTTCATCTGCGGCATCCACGGCAAGGTCGCGGATCTCCCTGGTGCAGCCGAATACAAACGGCAGGCAGTTTTCCATCTCGTCGCAGAAGTAGTCGTAAGCTGCCCCGGCGGAACAGTGCGCCCGCTGCATTTTAAACAGGGCATCGATGTTTTCCATTGAGAGCACCGTTTTGGAGACTGCAATGTACATCAGGGATGCGATCTGATCGCGGGCGTACTTCTTGCGCACCGGGTGGGACAAAATGCCCTTTTTAACGTAGTTGCTGACCATGGAAGAGGTGAGCTCCACGCCGCAGAAGGTGCGGAAATAGCTGTTGACGTACTGCACGGTCTGGTCAAGATAAAGCCCCATCTGCGGGAGATCGGCGTACCGGGGCAGGGCAAACCCGGCGGCGCAGGCCGCAACGCGGCATTTGGTTTCAGTTTTCATATCGTAAGCAGTTTTCTAAGGTTGGTGCAGCAGGGCTGCGCGGGATACAGAAAATGGTTTTCTGGCGGTATTATAGCGCAAATCGGTTCTCTGGTCAACGGATTTTTAAAACTTTTGAAAGAATGCATAAAATCCCTTGACAGGTTTTTGAAAAACTGCTATGATGTCTGCAGTGAACCGAAAAAACATGCAGGCGGAAGTGCGTGTAAGGCACGGAAAATAAAAAAATGACCTGCTATCACAAAATAGATTTGGAGCGTGCATTTTATGAAAACCAAGATCGTTGTGGATTCTTCGTCCAGCCTGTATGCCCTGCCGGGCGTGGATTTTGCCTGTGTGCCGTTGAAGATCGTCACGGATGAACAGGAATATCTGGATGACGGTACTCTGGATGCTGTGGGCATGGCCCGGTCTCTGCGTACTTACAAGGGCAAGACCAGCACCTCCTGCCCCAATGTGGCAGACTGGTTGGCTGCTTATGAGGGTGCGGAGCAGATCTTTGTTGCCACCATCACGGGCACACTGTCCGGCAGCTACAATGCTGCACTGCTGGCAGCGGAAGAATACAAGGAAACGCACCCGGAGGCCCGTGTTTTTGTTCTGGACAGCCTGTCCGCCGGGCCGGAGCTGCGTCTGCTGGCAGAGCGTCTGCGGGATCTCGTCCGGATCGGGATGGAGTTTGACGAGATCTGCGAGGCGATCCTGGCTTACCACAAGCACACACATCTGCTGTTTTCGTTGGAATCGCTGGCCAATCTGGCCCGCAATGGCCGTGTGAAGCCTGCTGTTGCCGCTGTGGCACGGATGCTGGGCATCCGGGTCATTGGTCAGGCCAGTGAGAGCGGCGAGCTGGAGGTGCTGTGCAAGACCCGCGGCGAGCACGGTGCACTGGAGCGCATCGTGCTGGAATTGAAGGATCACGGCTTTACCGATGGCAAAGTGCACATTGCCCACTGTGATAACCCGGAAGCGGCCAAGCGCCTGAAGCTGATGATCCACGCGGTGTTTGCAGGGGCGCAGGTGGATGTGGCCGAGTGCGGCGGCCTGTGCAGCTACTACGCTGAGCAGGGCGGCCTGATGGTGGGCTATGAGGACGGAAAAACAGAGTAAAAGAGTTTTTGATATTGCAAGCAAGCCGGGCCTGCGGGTCTGGCTTGCTTTTTTTTTTGAACAACGCAAAACTTGAAAAAGTTGTAAAACCGCGCTATACTTACACATAATTATAAATGGGAAAGGAGGGCAGGCCCATGCTTTTTCGTTCACCGGTCGTGCGCTTTTTCAGCCGCATTCTGAACCGCATCACCATCACGGTGGTGTTGGTGGCATTGCAGCTGCTGTGGCTGTGCTGGGTGGCGTTTGCCATCACCACCGGCACGGGCCGCGTGTGGGTGAACGGCCTGCTCAACGCACTGAGCCTGCTCATCGTCCTGTACCTTGTGCGCAAGGATGAGAACAGCGCCTACAAGGTGGGCTGGATCGCGCTGATCGGCATTCTGCCGCTGCTGGGCGGTGCGCTGTATCTGGCCTTTGGCAACAAACGCCCGGCCAAGCGTCTGCGCCTGAAAATGCAGGCGGTGGAGGATGCCCACAAAAAAGACCTTGTACAGGAGCCGGGTGTGCTGGAAGGTTTGGATGCCCGCGAGCAGGGGCAGAGCCGATATGTGGCAAAGTACGGCCCCTATCCGGCGTGGCAGAACACTCGCACGCAGTATTTTGCCTGCGGCGAAGCCATGTATCCGCAGCTGCTGGCCGATCTGGAAAAGGCTGAAAAGAGCATCTTTCTGGAATTTTTCATCGTGAGCCACGGCTGCATGTGGAACGGCATTGAAAAGATCCTGCGCCGCAAGGCTGCGCAGGGTGTGGATGTGCGCCTGATCTACGATGATTTTGGCAGTCTGCTGGGTCTGCCCGCCGATTTCATCGTGCGCATGGAGCGGGCGCACATCCGCTGTATCCCGTTCAACCCGGTGGTGCCGCTGCTCTCGCTGGTGATGAACCACCGCGACCACCGCAAGATCGTAGTCATTGACGGTACGGTGGCCTACACCGGCGGCGTGAATCTGGCAGATGAGTATATCAATGCGGAGCAGCGCTTTGGCTACTGGAAGGATGCAGCCCTGCGTGTGGAAGGCGATGCCGCGTGGAACTTTACGGTGATGTTCCTCAACTTCTGGAACGCCTTCCGCCCCAGCGAGACGGATTATGATGCATTTCGTCCCATGCCGCTGGTGACGCCGGTATCGGACGGCATCGTGCAGCCCTACGCGGACAGCCCACTGGACGAGGAACCGATGGCCGAGACGGTGTACCTGAACATCCTTGCGCAGGCACAGCGGTATGTTTATATCTACACGCCCTACCTTGCCGTGGGCGAGGAAATGCTGGACGCACTGAAAAACGCGGCCAAGCGCGGGGTGGACATCCGGCTGGTGCTGCCGGGCATCCCGGACAAAAAGCTGGTGTTCCGGCTGAGCCGGTCGTACTATCTGCCGCTTTTGAGGGCAGGTGTACGCATTTACGAATATACGCCCGGCTTTCTGCATGCCAAGTGCTGGGTAAGCGACGATGTAACTGCCGTAGTGGGCAGCATCAACATGGACTACCGCAGCCTGTTCCTACACTTTGAGTGCGGTGTACTGCTGCAAAAGAACAGTCAGGTGGCAGTTCTGCGGGACGATGTACGGGCCACGCTGCCGCAGTGCCGCGAGATACAGGTGACGGAATGCCGCACCAGCCTGCCCGGCACGGTGCTGGACAGTGTGCTGCGGCTGCTGAGCCCCTTGATGTGATAAAAACTCCCTTTCCGGGTAAACTAGCCCAAAAGCCCCTTTACGATGGGGGCAGGAAAGGGAGCGTTTTATTATAATGAAAAAGATACCTCGCATGATCCTGGGCTGCACGCTGGCGGCAGCTCTGGCCCTGACCGCCTGCAGCCGAAGCGATTCCGGTCCCTCCGGCAGCATGAGCACGAACATGGGCGGCAGTTCATCGCAGACGGGGCAGGCGGGCCAGAACGCTGCATACCGCACCGGCCTTGGCATCCTGACCGAAGCGTCTGATCAGGAACGCGCGGGCAAGATCGATACCATCGCAGCTGCCGTTCTGCTGGATGCCGAGGGCAGGGTGGCAGATGTGATGCTGGACGAGGTGGAGATCTCGGTCACGGGGGACAGCACCGGCAAGGTGACGATGCCCACCGACAATCGCACCAAGCGCCAGAAGGGCGACGATTACCCGCTGGCGGCGGTGTCCTCGCTGAAAAAGGGCTGGGCAGAGCAGGCGGATGCCTTTGGCAATTATCTTACCGGCAAAACCCCGGATGAGGTGAAGAAGCTTGCCACCGACGATGACGGCAAGCCGAAGGATGCTGACCTGCTCTCCACCTGCACCATTGCGGTGGACGGCTATCGGGATGCTGTGGTGCGCGCCTGCGAGAATGCAAAGGCAGTCGGCTCGGCCCGCGGCGACCGCGCTGTGCTGGGCGTGTCAGTGCGCAATGACACCAAGGAACTGACCGCCGACGATGACCACGATGTGACCGCGCAGGTGGACATCACAGTGGCAGCCCTGACGCTGGATGCTGACGGCCGTGTGACCGGTGCAGTGGCGGATGTGGCAGAGCCTGCCCTTACCGTGGGCGCGGATGGTACGGTGTCGGCACCGGAGATGGTCAAAACCAAGGTGGAACTGGGCGACAGCTACGGGATGCGCGGGGCATCCAGTCTGGACAAGGAATGGTACGAGCACAGCGAGGGCTGGTGCGATTACCTGAAGGGCAAGACCCGTACTGAGATCGCAGGCATCCCGGACGATGGTTCGGATGCCGACCTTGCGGCACTGTGCACCATCTCGGTGACGGAGCTGAAGAAGGCTGCGCTGGCGGCATTTGCGGAAGAGTAAAGCGGAGAAAAGAGGAAAGGCGCAAAGCTTTTCCTCTTTTCTTTGTGCAATCAGACCAAAGAATTGGCGCAAAAGAGCCTTGAAAAAGATGAACTGCACTAACTTTTGCATTTCCTCTTGCCAAATGGCTGCAAACGCGCTATTCTATAGTCACAGTTTAACACTTTAGCATGATAAAATGCTAAACCGAGAGGGAACACATTTGGAAAGCAAAAAAGGGAGGAACCTTTTATGAAACGTCTTGTCTCTGCTTTTCTGGCTGGTGCCATGGCACTGAGCCTTGCCGCCTGCGGCGGTGCCGCATCCACTTCCACCGTGGCATCTTCTGCCTCTGCATCCGGGAGCGCAGCCGCCTCCGAGACCGCAGCCAGCGATCTGGACTACATCAAGGAAAAGGGCAAGATGGTCATTGGCTACACCGTCTATGAGCCGATGAACTACACCGATGCCGACGGCAACTTTACCGGTTTTGATACCGAGCTGGCAACTGCCGTGTGCGAAAAGCTGGGAGTCGAGCCGGAGTTCGTGGAGATCAACTGGGATACCAAGGTGGTGGAGCTGGATGCCAAGAGCATCGACTGCATCTGGAACGGTATGACCCTGACCGATGACATCATGGCAAACGCCGCCACCACCAAGGCCTACGCCAAGAACGCACAGGTCGTGGTCGTGAAGGACGGCACCGACTACAGCTCCACTGCGGATCTGGTGGGCAAGACCGTGGTTGCCGAGGCTGGTTCTGCTGGTGAAGCCGCCATTGAGGGCGACGAGAACCTTGCACAGGCCGATTACATCTCCAAGAGCGTGCAGACCGACTGCCTGATGGAAGTTGCCGCAGGCACTGCTGATGCCGCTGTGCTGGATCTGACTCTGGCCAACGCCATGATCGGTGAGGGCACCGACTATGCAAGCCTGAAGATCGTGGACGAGCTGAACGCTGAAGAGTACGGCGTGGCCTTCCGCAAGGGCAGCGATGCCGCCGCAGCTGTGGATGCCGCCTTTGACGAGCTGAAGGCTGACGGCACCATGCAGGCTCTGGCCGACAAGTACGATCTGGCTCTGGCCGACTGAGTTCTATAAGAATGTAATTACTCCTTCCGTCATCGCTGCGCGATGCCACCTCCCTCGGTGAGGGAGGCTTTTTGTTGCCGATATGCGTGAGGCTCCCTCATTGAGGGAGCTGTCACCGAAGGTGACGGAAGGAACTCAAAAAAACGGATTGATGGGTGTGTTCTTGTGTCTGTGATTCTGAGTCGCCTTTCCGGCGCGTTTCTGCTCAACTGTGAGCTGTTCGCTCTGACCCTGCTGTTTGCGCTGCCGCTGGGTCTGGTGGTGGCTTTCGGCTCCATGAGCCGGTGCAAGCCGCTTTCCGGCGCGGTAAAGACCTTTGTGTGGGTCATCCGCGGCACGCCGCTGATGCTGCAGATCATCGTGATCTACCTTGGCCCCGGCCTGCTGGGCATGAATAACCCGTGGCCCTCCGGCTCCGGCGGACGCATGGTGGCGGCGGTGGTGGCTTTTGCCATCAATTACGCCTGCTACTTCTCCGAGATCTACCGCGGCGGCATCGAAGCCGTTCCCAAGGGCCAGACCGAGGCCGGTCAGGTGCTGGGCATGACCAAGACCCAGATCTTCTTCAAGGTGACGCTGCTGCAGGTGGTCAAGCGCATTCTGGCCCCCATGGGCAATGAGGTGATCACCCTCGTCAAGGATACCTCGCTGGCAAACACCATTGCCAACAAGGAGATCATCATGATGGCCAAGGAGTACAGTGCAAAGGGCTTGATCTGGCCGCTGTTCTCCACTGCCATCTTCTTCCTGGTGTTCGTGGGTGCACTCACCCTGCTGTTTGGCTGGGCCGAAAAGAAACTGGATTATTTCCGCTGATGAAAGGGAGGAAATTGGATCATGGCACTGCTTGAAGCCTCCGGCATCGGCAAAAACTTTGGCGATACCAAAGTACTCAAGGATATCTCACTCACGCTGGAACAGGGCGAAGCGCTGGCGATCATCGGCTCGTCCGGCTCCGGTAAGACCACCCTGCTGCGCTGCCTGAACTTTCTGGAACGGCCGGACACCGGCATCATCAAGGTGAACGGCGAGACCATGTGGGACGCTGCCGACCCCGCCACCCAGCGGGAAAGCGAGATCCGCAAAAAACGGCTGCACTTTGGTCTGGTATTCCAGAACTTCAACCTCTTCCCGCAGTACACCGCCCTGCAGAACGTAATGCTGGCGGGTGAACTGCTGGCGAAGGAGCGCCCGGACTACAAGGCCAACAAAAAGGCCATCCATGCCGAGCTGGAACAGCAGGCACAGGAACTTCTGGCCCAGATGGGCCTTTCTGCCCGGGCAGGCCACTACCCGCACCAGCTTTCCGGCGGTCAGCAGCAGCGCGTGGCCATTGCCCGCGCACTGGCTCTGCACCCGGACATTCTCTGCTTCGACGAGCCGACCTCGGCCCTCGACCCGGAGCTGACCGGCGAGGTGCTGCGCGTCCTGCGCGACCTTGCCGACCGCAAGACCACCATGATCATCGTCACCCACGAGATGCACTTTGCCCGTGATGTGGCCGACCGCATCATGTTCATGGATGGCGGCGTGGTGGTGGAGGAAGGCCCCGCCAAGCAGCTCATTGAGCACCCGCAGGAGGAGCGCACCAAACAGTTCCTTGCGCATTACTCGGAATAAGCAAAATCACCAATTCTTGCGGCAAAAATTCATAAATGTTGATGCAATGCAAATCTTGTAAATCCTGCGTCACTCCACTATAATATCATTCATGAATGTACACGACGTCCTGCCCCTTTCCGGCAGGGCGTTTTTCACGGCAAAAATCACGACATCAAGCCGGTTCCCAGTGTGGCAGGAGGATTTTATACCATGACAAAGGATATGACCCAAGGCAGTCCGCTCAAGCTGATCCTTGCGTTTGCGGTGCCGCTGATGCTGGGCAGCCTGTTCCAGCAGTTCTACAATCTGGCCGATACCATCATCGTGGGCCGCTTTGTGGGCGTGGAAGCGCTGGCCGCTGTGGGCAGCGTGGGCGGTTTGAACTATCTGGTGCTGGGCTTTGTGAACGGCATCGCCTGCGGCTTTTCCATCCCCATCTCGTGGACTTTCGGCGCAAAGGACTACAAGGAGATGCGCCGCTACACCGCCAATACCGTGTGGCTGTCCATCTTCTTTGCGGTGGTGCTGACCATTGTCACTGTGGCGCTGACCCGCTCGGTGCTGGTGTGGACGAACACCCCGGAAAACATCATCGACCTTGCGGATATCTATATCCGCACCATTTTTGCAGGCATCCCCTTCACGCTGCTTTATAATGTGACCAGCGCCCTGATGCGTGCACTGGGCGACAGCAAGCGCCCGCTGTATTTCCTGCTGGTGGCAAGCTTTTTGAACATCGGGCTGGATCTGGTGTGCATCATCGTGTTCCAGATGGGGGCATTCGGTGCGGCATTTGCCACTGTGGTCAGTCAGGCTGTGGCGGGTCTGGGCAGTCTTTTGTACATCCTGCGCCACTACCCGGAGCTGCGCTGGAGCAGGGAAGAGGGCTGTTTCAGCCTGACCCACTGCGCAAAGCTGTGCAGCATGGGCATTCCCATGGGCCTGCAGTGCAGCATTACGGCCATTGGCAGCGTGGTGCTGCAGGGTGCGGTGAACGGTCTGGGCAGCGACATCGTGGCCGCGCAGACCGCCGGCGGCAAGGCGGCGCAGTTCCTGTGCGTGCCGCTGGAGAGTATCGGCACAGCGATGACCACCTATGCCAGCCAGAATATGGGCGCAAAGGACCTGGACCGTGTGGACCGGGGTGTGTACACCGCCCTCGGCATCGGCTGCGTATACAGTGTGGCTTCCTTCCTCATCCTGCGCGTGACGGATAAGCTGCTCATCGGCCTGTTCCTGGATGCCAGCGAGACCGCCATTATGGCCAATGCCCAGAGCTTCATCTTCTGGAACAGCGTATTCTACATCCCGCTGGCGGTGCTCATTATCTACCGCTACACCATTCAGGGTCTGGGCTTCTCCGGCCTTGCCATGTTTGCCGGTGTGGCCGAGATGATCGCCCGCGCCATGGTGGGCTTCTGGTTCGTGCCGCTGTGGGGCTACTTTGCGGCCTGCATCGCAAGCCCGGTGGCATGGTTCTTTGCCTGCTTCTTCCTCATTCCGGCCTACTTTGTGGTGCGCAAACGCCTGCAGAAGGAAAAGGACATCGAGAAGGAACACGATGCCCGCACCGCAAACGCTTAAAGAATGTTCGCAAGCTCTCCTGCAAAGGGGAGCTTTTTTGCTGTTCGGGCTGTAGAGTAGGCCGCGTGCTGGGAGCTTTCTCCGCGAACAGCCCGGAACCCACGGTTCCGCCCCTGTGCTTACGCACGGGGCCCCACTTCCCGGACATTCGCTGGAGAAACTCCCAGCCCTTGGTTTCAGGGAACTTTATCAGGTGCTACTGTAGGAGCGTTATCTGAGCAAGTTTAAACTTTTAAACGATACAACGATTAAAAAGTAACTTCGGCAAGCTGCGTAAGTTCCAAAGGCTGCATAAGTTTGAACTTGCGCACGAAGTAGAACTTGCGCAACCTGATAAACAATCAAAATAGAACGTATGTATGCTTATAATTTTAAACTTGCGCACTTGATCCTCCACGGTAGGGCTGCACTGCAGTCTGCCCGGATGATTTACAAATCCCGCCAAAAGCGTTATACTGCTTATGATTGTGTAATTTGGCAGGAGGTGAGCGCATGGCAGAGCAGCAGCTGGAACAGATCGAGGGCACCGTGGAGGACATCATCTACGAGAACACCGACAACGGTTATATGGTGTTCGAGGTGTCCGGCGGCGGTGTGGTCACGGTGGTGTGCGGCATTGTGGGCGAACTGCACGCGGGCGAAAGCGTGGTCTGCCGCGGCCGCTACGAGAACCACGCCACCTATGGCCGCCAGTTCCACGCACAGGAGTGCGAGACCGACATGCCCAAGGATCTGGAAGCGGTGTACGCCTTCCTTGCCAGCCGGTCACTGCCGTACATCGGGGCCAAGACGGCGGATAAGATCATCGACCTGTTCGGTGCCGAGGCGCTTGAGGTGATCGCCAACGACCCGGCCCGGCTCACGCAGATACCCGGCATCTCGGCGGACAAGGCCGACCGCATCCAGCAGGAGTTCAAGCGGATGTTTGGGATGCGGGAGCTGATCGCCTATCTGGCGCAGTTCGAGATCAGCCCGCGCCGCGCGATGGAAGTGTTCCGCACCTTCGGCCCCGGGGCCATGCAGGCCATTGCGGCAAATCCCTATCTGCTCTGCGGCGAACCGCTGCAGCTGGATTTCCGCCACGCGGACAGCATTGCCCAGTATTACCACATGGAAGGCGACTGCGCCCAGCGGCTGGAAGCGGCCCTGCTGCGCACCCTGCGCCACAACGCGGGCAACGGCCACACCTGCCTGCCGCGCACCCAGCTGCTGGAAACGGCATCCAATTTTATCCATCAGCCGCCGGAAAAGCTGGCTGCTGCGCTGGACGAGTGCATCCGCACCGAAGAACTGCGGGTGAAGCTGTTTGACGGCACACCGTATATTTATCTGCCCGACCTGCTGGAAGCCGAGGAGGACATTGCTGCCCGGCTTGCCATGCTGACAAAACGGGGCAAGAATACCGCCCACGGGCTGGATAAAAACATTCAAATTCTGGAACTGACGCAGGGCTTTGCCTATGCGCCCCTGCAGAAGGAAGCTATCCGCAAAGCCATGACCGAGAACTGCCTTGTGCTCACCGGCGGCCCCGGCACCGGCAAGACCACCACCGTCAACGCCATTCTGCAGCTGCTGGAAGATCAGGCGGAACGGGTGGCCCTGTGTGCGCCCACCGGCCGCGCGGCTAAACGGCTGAGTGAGCTGACCGGCCGTAAGGCCAGCACCATCCACCGTCTTTTGGAGGTGGACTACACCGGCGGCGTGGTCAGCTTTATCCACAACGACAAGAACCTGCTCAAGTGCGATGTGGTCATTCTGGACGAAATGAGCATGGTGGATGTGAAGCTGTTTCAGGCCCTGATCGCAGCGCTGCGCTACAGCTGCCGCATTATCATGGTAGGTGATGCCGACCAGCTGCCCAGCGTCGGCCCCGGCAATATTCTGGGCGAGATCATCCGCTCCGGGCTGGTGCCCACCGTGTGCCTGAACGAGATCTTCCGGCAGGCAAAGCGCAGCCTGATCGTGGAGAACGCCCACCACATCATCTCAGGTGAACCGCTGCAGAAGGGCGGTAAGACCGACGACTTCTTCTTTTTGGAATCGGATGGCGATGCGGCCCAGCGGTTGGTGTGTGATCTGGTCACCACCCGCCTGCCGCGCAGCTACGGCTTCGATCCGATCCGGGACATTCAGGTGCTGTGCCCCACCAAGCTTGGCCCTACCGGCACACAGGCACTGAATGTGGAACTGCAGAACCTGCTGAACCCGGAACAGACGGGCAAGCCCCAGCTGCAAAGCGCCGCCCGGGTGTTCCGCGTGGGCGATAAGGTAATGCAGGTGCGCAATAATTACGAGATCATCTGGAACCGCATTGGCGGGGAGCAGGGCGTGGGTGCCTACAATGGCGACATCGGCATTGTGGAGAGCATCAACACGCGGGATCGCTCCATGGTGGTGCGCATGGATGACAAGCGGCTGGTCTACCCGGCAGAGAACCTGGGCGAGCTGGAGATCGCCTATGCCATCACGGTACACAAAAGTCAGGGCAGCGAGTTCCCGGCGGTGATCCTGCCGGTGGCGCAGGTTCCGCCGCGGCTGTGCTACCGCAACCTGTTCTACACCGGCGTTACCCGTGCACGGAAGCTGTGCATCGTGGCGGGCCGCAGGGACGTTGTGAACCGCATGATGGGCAACATCCGCCAGAACCTGCGCTACAGCGGCCTTGCCTATCTTTTGCAGGCAGAGCTGCCGCCGGAACAGACGGAAGCAGAATAACTCCTTCCGTCACCTTCGGTGACAGCTCCCTCGGAGAGGGAGCCTCTGGCGAAGAGGAAAAGCTTTCTGCACTGCCAAAGCCTCCCTCCGGGAGACAGACTTCCCCCGGCCGGGACAGATTCTCCCCGCGCCGGGGAGAAATGTCACCACAGGTGACAAAGAGAGGAACAGATGTCACGTAAGTGACAAAAAGGGGAACAGGTGGATGCGAACAAAGTGAGCAGACGGAAGGAGTTCAAAACCGGTATACTTTTTACGGCAACTATGCTATACTGTAAACTGGTATGATTTCCGGCCTGCATCAACAGGCCGTTGTTTCGATAGAGAAACCAGAGAAAGGAAAAAGAAAACTTATGGCACAGAACGATATCGGTATCGATCTTGGTACCACTACCATTATCATTGCGCAGGAGGGCAAGGGCGTTGTGCTCAACCAGCCCAGCGTTGTGGCAATGGATACCCGCAAGAAGACCGTGCTGGAAGCAGGCGATAAGGCCCTTGCTATGGTGGGCCGCACCCCGAACTATATTTCTGCCATCTTCCCGCTGAAGGACGGTGTGATCAGTGACCATACCATGACCCGTGAGCTGATCTGCCGTTTTGTCAAGCAGGTGTACAGCTCCCACATGGTCAAGCCCCGCGTGGCCGTCTGTGTGCCCGCCGCCATTACCGGCATTGAAAGCGATGCCGTGGTGGAGGCTGTGGTGGCCGCTGGTGCCCGTCAGGTGTACCTGATCGACGAACCCATTGCCGCTGCCCTTGGCTCCGGCATCGACATCACCCAGCCGGAGGGCCGCATGATCATTGATATCGGCGGCGGCACCACCGATATTGCAGTGCTTTCTCTGGGCGGCAAGGTCAAGGCCACCAGCGTGCGCGTGGCCGGCAACCACTACGACGAAGAGATCCTCAAGTTCGTGCGCAACAAGTACAGCATCGCCATCGGCCAGCGCACCGCCGAGGAACTGAAAAAGCATGTGGCCTGCTGCCCGCAAAAGACCGATTTCCACGAGACCATGGAGATCAAGGGCCGCAGCCTGCTCACCGGCCTGCCGGTGCGTGTGAATGTTTCCACTGACGACCTGTACGACCCGGTCATGATGCTCAGCGAGCAGATCGGCGCCGCGGCCCATCAGGTGCTGGAAAAGACCCCTCCGGAACTGGCAGGCGATATCTTCCGCAATGGTGTCATGCTGACCGGCGGCGGTGCACAGCTGCACGGCCTTACCGAATACCTGAGCGAAGAGCTGAAGGTGGAGGTGACGGTTTCGCCCGATCCCGTCAACTGTGTGGCACTGGGCACTGCCATGAGCCTTGGCCTGAACGACAAGCTGGAAACCGGCTTTTTGGATGCAACGCCCCGCATTGGCCGCAGATAATCAAAGCTGCACCATTTATCCATGAATCTGAACAAAAGCGCCAAAAAGAAAAAATATCTATTTTTGTTGAAATAAATTGGAAAATAAGGTATAATGTACCCAAATTGATTTTCTGCTGACGATCTTGTATCGGACGCAGTATACAAGAAACAGGAGGAAAACCATGGATTTAGGTTTTGACGTGGTCGTTACCATTACCGGCATCGTACTGGTGTTCTTGATCCTTATCCTGCTGATGGCGATTATCACGCTGGAAGGCAAGATCTTCGATTCGATGAACGCAAAGAAGAAGGCTGCCAAGGAAGCCGCCAAGGCTCCCGCTGTACAGCCCGCTGCACCCGTGCAGCAGGCCGCAGCTGCTCCCGCTCCTCAGGTGGAAGAGGGCATTCCCGGTGATGTGATCGCCGCCATTATGGCAGCAATCCATGCAATGGGCAACGGCAAGTACACCCTCAAGGCTGTGCGCCGCAGCAAGAACGGCTGGGGCAATGCGGGTGTAAACGACACCACCGCACCATTTTAACAGAGGAGGAAGAGCATGACACAGTTTATTGATACTCTGGTCGGTATTTTCCAAAGCTCCGGCTTTGCGAAGTTTGGCGAGCCGGGCGGCTACCTGTACGCAGTTATGATCTGCGTGGGCTGCTTTTTGCTGTACCTGGCCATCGTCAAAGAGTTTGAGCCGCTGATCCTGCTGCCCATGGCATTCGGCATGATCCTGGCAAACCTGCCCGGCAGCGGCGTTATCCACATGCAATATTTCGTCGGTGACGGTCTGGAACACCCCATGTGGGTGGAGATCCTGAACAACGGTGGTCTGGCCGATATGCTCTACATGGGCGTTAAGCTGGGCATCTACCCGCCGCTGATCTTCCTGGGCATCGGCACCATGACCGACTTCGCACCCCTGATCTCCAACCCCAAGAGCCTGCTGCTGGGCGCTGCCGCTCAGTTCGGCATCTTCGGTACTTACATGGGCGCTCAGTTGTTTTTGATCAATATTCTGAGTCGCTTTATGCACATCCACTTGCTTACAGAGCAGCAAGTAACGGAATGCAGATGGCATCACCGGCAGTAGTTGATAGCACTTCCTATGTTGACGGAGAGCCAACAGTAGAAAGCTTGTTAGAAGATGACACAGTGGAACTTGTAGTAGGTGGAGACAGCTTTAGTGCAAAAGATGCAAGCGTTGATAAAACTACAGACTGGAGTTACGAGATTGTAATGGCAAACAATGCAGGCAGCAGTTCCATGAGAGCAATTATTGCTAAGGGAACTCCTTATGCATACTATACTTTTGATAATATGTCACCAACAATTTCACTTGGTGCAGGCGCAACAGATTTAGCTATAGTAAAGAACACAACAGCTTCAAATATTATTGGTGTAAGTCTTAAGAACAAAAAAGACGGTAAGACACATTACTATATGTTAAGCGCACCTTCAGGAACTACATGGACTAATGCAGGTGGAAAACTTACAGCAAAGTTACCAGCAGGCAAAAACTATATGTCTGTGGCAATTCTACCGGATGGAAGCAACGAGGCTTTTTCATTATATGAAAAGTATGCTTTTAATTTTATTACGGATACAAAGGTACAGTGGGAATATCTTAATAATTCAGCCAAGGTTGTAACAAAATATAACGTAACAACTAAGAATATGGAAACAGGAGCTGTAGGTGGAGACACAATTATGGCACTTTATCCACACCAGTGGCGTTATACTGAAGCTGACTTTACAAAATACACTTACAACACAATTCGTGGAACAATGAAAACTGTTGTAGGTTCAAGTTATGTAACTCAGATGCAGTACAACGGGATTTTGTCAACACTTCCAACAACAACTGATGAGGAAACAGTTGGCAAAATCAAGGAACAGCTTGGTTATTTATACGACTATAGAAAGAAAAAAGATGATCCAAAGTGGATTTGCTATTTAGAAGGTCAGTATGGTGGCTATGATACATATTGGGTTGGAAAGAATCTTAACACTATGGCAGATGCAATATGGCTTTCAGGTCAGCTTGATAACGATGATACTGACATGAAGACTATTACAGATGAAATGGTTGATGGAGTAAAAGATTACCTTGAATTTTGGTTTGATCCATATCAGGGATATATTAGCGGAAATTATAAAGACGATTATTTTTACTATGACAAGAATTACGGTACTTTAATTGGGTATCCTTCATCTTATGATTCTGACAAACAGGTAAATGACCACCATTTCCATTACGGATATTGGATTAAAGCAGCTGCAGCAGTTGCCATGGAAAAGCCTGAATGGGCAAAAGAATGGGGTGGCATGGTTTACGAGATGATTGGTGATATTGCCAATGTTCATCGTGATGGTAAGGGCTACAACGAAAACAGTTCTACAAGATATCCATTCCTTAGAAACTTTGACATTTACGAAGGTCATTCATGGGCATCAGGCGTTGCCAATTATGAATATGATGAAAATGGTGAATTAGTAGACAAGAAGGGTGGACTGGCAGGTGGAAACAATCAGGAGTCTTCGTCTGAATCTATTAATGCCTGGGCATCATTAATTCTTTGGGGCGAGGCTGTTGGCGATAAAGAAGTTCGAGATATCCACAGTTTTGATGCCCTGAGACATGGCGTAACGAATGGTTTCCACATCCATACCAAAGCCGACCTCCTTGAGTACAAGAGGAACCTCTATTTTCTGTGCATAAGCCGCCACATTTTCCTTCCATGTATGGAAAATACGCTCTCCCTCAGGCATGAGAAGCTCCTGCATAAGGTTAACATGGAGCTGTAAAAAGACTGGGTTCATAG